>SDBT01005490.1_pt1 | contig 21248 bp, 20 predicted proteins | sample 2277101 | NCBI WGS metagenome assembly SDBT01 (sample SAMN10404973, study PRJNA504765) | marine sediment metagenome | isolation source: marine sediment core GS10_PC15, 103 cmbsf | place: Arctic Ocean: Southern Knipovich Ridge | collected 2010
CGGTCAGGAACACGTCAAAAGGGCCCTCGAGGTAGCCGCCTCCGGAGCGCACAACATGCTCATGATCGGGCCGCCTGGTTCGGGTAAGTCCATGATGGCCAGGCGGCTGCCGACCATTCTTCCCCCTTTGAGTTTCAACGAGGCCCTGGACACAACACGGATCTACAGTTCGGTGGGACTAATGCCCGCCCACCAGGCTCTGCAAACCACTCGCCCCTTTCGGTCGCCTCATCACACTATCTCGGACGCCGGGCTCATCGGCGGAGGCCAGATACCCAGGCCCGGAGAGGTTTCGCTGGCCCACCACGGGGTATTATTCCTGGACGAACTGCCGGAATTCAAGAAAAACGTTCTGGAGGTCATGCGCCAGCCCCTGGAAGACGGACAGGTCACTATTTCCCGCGCCGTGGTATCGCTGACCTTTCCGGCCCGGTTCACCCTGGTGGCGGCCATGAATCCCTGCCCTTATGCTTGCGCAAATTAGCGACCCCATTAATTGTACACCCAGTAATACCATCTTTTGTAATCCTAAACTCAATTAATTGGGCTCTTAGGAACTCACGCTTTTGAATAGGTGTCCAGAAAGCATACTCGTATAAGGTGGGCATCATCTGATTAATTGTATTCTTAAGGTTGACCTGGTCCTTCATGATTGCTGAGCCTTCGATTTTTTTCAGGCTGTGTGTCAGCAGTTCTTTTTCAGAATCTATCTTTTCCTTTCTGCCCCTGAACTCAGCTTTATCAATATCTCCCCCTTCATATAGATCAATCAGTCTTGAACGCCTACCTTCAAGTTTTTTGAGCAGAACTTTCAGGTTCGCAGATTCACTCTCGGCTTCCTTTGCTTCATCATCTGAGAGTGCCTGCTCAATTAACGTTTTAAGATATTTTTTGTCAGTCAACCGATGAGTGACGAATCCTGTTATAGATTCCTCAACAGCCGCTTTTGGCATATATGATGAGGAACAGCTTTTTGAATCACCATTTTTTTTTGTTTTACAGCAATAATAATCCTTCTTGTGATTCCTCCCCCCGGAGGCCGTGTAAATCTTTTCGCCACAAATCCCACATCTGAGGAAGCCCGTATACAAAAACCTTTCACCGTCGGTTGATCTCTTTTTATGGTATTCCTTATTTTTCGTTCTTAGCATCTCTTGGACATCGTAAAAGACCATTTCATTTATTAACGGCGAATCTATGACCTTTACCTTGTCTTGTTTTTGATTGTGTTTTCGATACCCAATGTATATCTCATTTCTCAAAAGATTAGAGATGGTCCGATGCTTGAAACCCGTTAAACGCTCAAGCTCATGGAAATTCTGAATTCCTTCATTATAAAATTTTTCAAAGAGACTTTTCACTTTCCATGCATTTTCGTTGTAGTAAAACCGTTCCTTTTCCCGATCATAGCTGACTCCATAAGGTAAAGTCTGGTCGCCATCAGGATGTTTGCCGTCTTTCCGCTTGATCTTCTTGGCCTCAAACATGCGTTTCTTAATCTGAGTCAATTCATTATTAGCAATAACTGAATAAATTCCACCCATTAAGGTACCGCTCTGGGTACTAAGGTCAAGAGTTTGGTCTGGGAGGAAAATCTTAGTATCTGTTTCTTTTAAGTGCTCTAATAGGTAGGCAACATCAGTGAATTTTGATAATCGGCTAAGCCTGTCCCAGTCTGCGACAACAATACCTTTAATGTCATTTGACTCCACAATTGATAGCATCTCTTTTACTTCTGGTGCCTCTAAAACTGAAGTGCCAGAGACATTTATCAATGTGATAGTTTTTACAATTTCTAATCCGTGTCTTACAATGGTTCTGGCGTTCGCTTCTCGTTGCCTGGGAAGACCCGCCCTGTCATCCTCAGCCTGTTCTGCCGTTGATACTCTAAGGAACTCAATGGCTTTCATTTAGATACTCCAAGGTATTTCAAAAGGTATTCCGCAATTGTTTTCGCGTCCTTCTCGTTATACGCTTTTTTCATTTTCGCAAGCACCTCAGCTCTTTCCCTGTGGATTTTAATTAGTGGGTCAAACCCTGCCCCTGCATCAAATTCCAATTTTGAATCAGCTATAATGGCCTCTTTGTCATGTTTCCGGAAAAGTTTATGCACTGTCTGCCTGTGCCATTTGCCTTTCTGACTGAATGTTGGTATTTTTTCCTCATTAAGGACTTTAGCCACTTGCTCAAATGTGAACCCCTCCTCAACCCAACCAAATATTTTCCCCAAAACATCTCTGCGTGTTTCGTCGTTTTTTGCTTGGTTCAATACATCCTCTGAAAAATTACTAAACTGCCGCAACTCCTCTATCGTGGTGCCCTCGTCATAAGCCTCTTCAGCTGGACGAAATTTAGCGCCAGTGTACCCGATCTCATCTGAAGAATCGTATTTACCCGAACTGATTAGCCCAAATAAACGAAACCTGTCACGAATCATGGATTCAAAAAGGTTTGACTGTGATCTTTTTTCAAATTCGGCCATTTTTCTCAACATCATTTTGGCTTCCTTTGAGATTGTCAGGGAAATTTCTTCTTTTGGTGCCATCATATCGCCTCCAGTATGTCGTTCATTAATACAGCGACAATATAATAATTCCTTTATCCCCTGTCAAGGGCATTTATAAAAAATAGCAAAAATAATTTATATGGAAGGATTCATTCGATAAATTCCGAAATGGCATTCCGGCCCACTTTAGTATGATAAAGCGTCAGGACGGCCGCCCCTTTCGGATACGGTTTCAGCTTCAAATCCTGTGCGTAGCTCCCTTCCCAATCCAGAAAATGCCCGGTCATACAGAAGTGGGCCGGGTAGTAGACCAAATTGCCCTGCTTAGAGGCTGGTTAATAAATTACGATTTCGGATTGAAACCCGCAACAGGCTCCGATTAGCGATACTGGCACCCATTAAAAGGCCCCTGTCAAGAAAAAGCAAGGGCGTCAAGAGTCCCGTGGACGACCTGTGAGGGAGGTGTGTTATGCGAAACCATATATACCTTCGTGTAACCGGCTGAATTTCTGTAACATATAGAATCCAATGATTTTATGGTATTTTTAGATGCAGGGTGTTATGATGCGACCTTGACAATCAGGGGCGTTAAAGAGGAACTATCTTTCCGTTGCTAGCGTCATGGGTCACTTATGTCAGAAGCATTAACTCAACTATCTCTTAAGCTACACGCACATGGGCTCAAAAGACTAACCGATCCTAATTGGACCGGCCTTGATCTTTTCTATCTCTTAAAGCAACCCGTACGATACGAACGGCTACTCTTCGAGACTAAGAAGGAGGGTCTCCTCTACCATCTTGGGTTGTGGCTGTACGATGAATACATGCTGGGTAAGTGCGAGGGGGCTTCAGGCACTTGCCCTCAGTTCAAAGGCGAGTACCTTGGATGGTATCTGGAAGACTTATTGGACTTGTTAGAGTTCCACGGCGCGGATAAGGCTCACAAGGCGATTCAGGGGGGACGTGATCTAGTTGAACACATAGACCAATTGTACGACTCAGATGAGGTTGAATACTTCGAGTTCCTTGAGTCCAAATCCGGCCGAAGACAGATCCTTAACCTTGTGAATCACTTGCGTAGAGAGTTTGCAGAATTATTCGATAATTTAAGGGTTCATTACGCCGAGGATTTCGCTCAGCGCCTGTTTCATGATCGAGAAATGTGTGGATTCATCTCTGGGTTAATCGTTATGATCGGCTACCCTGGTTACGATGAGGGCACTGGAGAACCTGAGGCCACCATTGAAAGAAAAAATTTCCCTGAATGGGCCAAAAGGGCGGTCCATGCGCGCGACAGAGGCAACTGCGCTCACTGTGGTGAAGGAATTATGTTGGAGTTAGAGGCGCCTGGACATGTCGACCACATCGTGCCTTTAACTGCGGGGGGTAGCAATGACTTGGTAAACCTACAACTGCTGTGCAAGGCGTGTAATCTGAAAAAGAGTGCCCACAGGTGGCCAGTACGAAGTTCGATACCTAAGTATCTACAGCGGACGACCAGATGACAGGGCAACTTTGTTGATCTCAAAGGGGACGCTAATCAATTTCTGCACCAGACCGATGTTCCGTTGGGCTCCACACCGGCAGGTGAGAAACTCGTTTGTGTGCAATAATTAAAATAAATAGGCTGGAATAATAAGGGATTTGAATCTAGCTTTGAGCACCGATAACAAAATCCAACTAGGTAATTCAACTAATGAGCTTGCTGAAGAAATTCACAAGAGTTGGTACGAATTTGTAATTGGCCAATACATTCAGCCTCCTCTTCCGAGTCTTCTGCAATTTAAATCATTACTGGAAGTCGCTTACTTATCGACAATGGAGCTGGAGGAAGGGCGTCCAACGACGTTTACCATCTGTTGTTCCGCTAAAGGAAAACTTGTTAAAAGAGATCGTCAAGTTGAGAAAATTGAATCGTGGCCGTTTGAGACAAATAGGACATTTAATGTACAAGAAATAAGGCGTCTTGCTGCCGCAACAGAAGCGGATTCGACTGCTATTTGGGTTCAGTTTGCAAAGAAACAGGATTCTCTGTTAGATATCCATGGTCTGCTCAGTGTCGGGTCATCATGGGCAACAGCTAGAAACGCTTATTCTTATTTTTATAATTCCCTTCCCAACACACTAACCGTGAGAGGGCTTTCACCAGGTCATTTGCTCGTTTATCAAGGCGATTATTCGGTCGGTCAAATTAAGTCAGGAAAGGTACAGGTGGGGGATTTGCCGCTGGGCTTTATAGATTTGCTTGGAGCATATCCAATTTTAAAAGAAGGTCATAGCTTATTAAGGCACGAAATCATAATTCCTAAACATGAATATATCAAGGAATGGTATGAATTCGAATGGCTTGCTTATGTGAATGTGATATTGGCTATTGTAAATTCTATTAAACTTCAGGGACATGGTGGAGCCCTTATCGTAGGCAGTCCACAATCAAAGGTAATCAAAAATCATACGGTAAAAGTTAAGTATCAATACTCTCCTAAAAAACATCATTTACGGGAAGCGTTCGTTGACTTCATGAATTGTAGACACAAACATAGTGACAGATTGGTGTTCCTGCAAGAGCGTGGAAGAACCACTAAAAATGACCAACGGCTACATTCTGCCTTTTTTAAGCTTGTTGAAGCAGAGAAAAAACTTTCAGAGAATACCATTTTTGCTGGTAGGCTCTCTGGAACTGACGGTGCATTGCTTCTGACAGCTGATTTAAAACTACTTGGATTTGGTACAGAAATTCGGATAGACAGAATTCTTTCCGATGTTAAGGTATACAAAGTCACACCGCCCACTCATGAATCGGATGAAAAAGAAGAAGAATTAGATAGTGAACAATTCGGAATGAGACACCGCTCAGCAATCAAGCTGTGTTCACAATGCCAAGATATCATCGTCTTTGTAGTTTCGCAAGATGGAGGAATTAGTCTGATCTGGAACAGGAATGAAAAAGTTTACTTCAGGTCAGACATAAAAACCGCTAACCTGAATATGGTGCTCTCTTAACTGTCGGCACATAGCAGCCGCTTTATGGGAGCCAAGGATTTCATTGCGGAGGTTGAACTCTGTAGCCCAATAGGTGGCTGCGGCTAGCTCCCGTTCTCTGTCCTCGTCATCAAGTAGGATGGTACAACCAGACTTTAGCCTTTCTTTCATTACCGGCAATAGCCCAAGCCCCACTCATAATTGCTATGCATTTTCTTGGTTTCGGGTCTCCCTGATCGCATCTTTTAACTCTTGCTTACTCATACCATCTTGAATCGGATCTTCAATACCAAGAGCTTCACATATTTCAATTCGGTATAAGTCCAGCTTGTAGTGTATGTTTTGCTCCGTTCCAAAGACACTGTTAGAAAGTAGGGAAAGTCGTTTTGACGCTAGTATAATGTCTTCTCGTTTAGGTAAACCAAATACTTTGAGTGTGGTTTTATAGCGCGGAATTAATTGTTGACTTGATAGGAGCTTCGCTCCTAATCGTTTTAGGTTCTTGCATGAGGATAACACTTCTTCCTTATCCAACGTGTGAGCATTGTGAATGATAGAATAGTCATTATAGAGATAAAAATGAATTTCGGCTTTTATCTTTCGTAGTTCCTGGATCGGCTCGATCATCCATTTTAAAAAAATCTGTCCAACGACAAATACTAAAACACCAGCGGAAATGGTGGTAAACACAGCCATAGAATATCCTCGTAAATGTCTGCCCTTGAGGGACGCGGGTGAAGCAGAAAAAGAACTCGCATCCTTTCAAAGCGGTTGGTGGAAGTCTGATCAATCTGCTTCTAAGAAAAGTTTTATCAGACAACATCGTCTGCATCATGCTGCTCCCATTTTAAGAGCTCAAGTAGTCTTGTTTGTGCCTCCTCCTCATGCGCATTTGCTTCGTCCAAGTGCTGTAGTGCTTCTTGGACTGTTTGCGATATTTTTTTACGCTGCTGATCGGAAAGCGTTGGTATGGGAATAGCTTTCAATTCCTCTGGATCAAGCTCTGGCACATCTTTACCATGCCTGTAAGATGTCACTAAAGGATAGCCAAATGTTGGACTTGCTAACAAAGCGTACACGTATTCAGGGCTGTAAACAGTATTTTTTAACTGTACCCGAATCATGTGTTCCGTGATGACAAAACCGTTCATTGCATCAGTTACGAAGGCCGCCCGGCCCATGATTCCCCCGAACGCACCCGAACGACAAAGCAAAATGGTGTTCCTATCAACACGGCATTTTTCTAGATGCCGTTTAGCCCGCAAGGAGACAGTCAAACTCGGCAACCGGCGTGCTCTCATAATATCGGAAGATGAGTAGAATGACTCACCGTACCCCGGATCTGCCTTTGGACGTGCAAATCGACTAGGCATCCATACGTCTGCGATTTCGCCTAAAGAGACATGAGGTTGTCCTTTGAGTTCGTTACGAATGTGTAACACGTTAGGCATGCTGTGATGTGGATCGAGCCGAGAACGGGAGAGCCCAATTGAGCTTTTCAGGAAGGTGGCTGATTTCTTGTTGAGCCAAATATCGGAAGCCGCAACCCCTGGATCAAAATTGAGAGCGGTGCAGAGAATCTCGTCAGCGTGTTTGAATTTCATACGCGCCTTGTCAATTAGTGCCTGGGCGTGCAACATACTATCGTTGATTTCCGAGATTTTGACTTGAGGGAAGATAGGGATTAGCAAATTATAAATATCATAGCTTTTGAGGTGTTTAATTACCTTACCATGGGCATCGCGAGCCAGGAGTGTCTGCCCGAATATTGAATGAAGATATGCTGTAACATAGCCGCGCCAGCTTTTCGAAAGCCGAAGCCGAAAGCAATCGTCACTAGCAATGTGAGCCGCGTATGATTCGCCGCAAAGAACTGAAGTGCCTACAGTACCTGATCGCGAAATCAAAATGTCACCAGGAATTATCCAAAGTTTCTTGAAGTTACGCGTGCTATTATTCATGATAGCACTACCCAAAGGCAGCAACGTCATGAACATGGTAGAGGTTCCAAGCATTGGCGCCCCTAGGCTCGGATCGTCTACGTAGATTCGGGTGAACCTGTTCGGAAGAAAGACTTCCTCAAAGCCATCGAGATCGGTGACGGGCTTTAGGGGAACTCCGATTTGTCGCAAGTGACGGAGAAACTTTTCTCCCATTTCACTATAACGTGATGGGTCGAGACGGTGATCGTGGTTTACTGTTTCAAGATTGCTTACGATCTGGCGGTCAACATGATATTGCTCAGTTGATAACACGGTAAACACCTTCAGACTTATCAAAGTGAACCTTCCCAGCTGCGAGTTTTTCACGAAATTCGGTATAGTCATTGACTATCGACGGTAGGTCGTTTGCGATAATTCGTTCCTTTGAAGTACGGATTATTTCACCCGTGTCGGGATCAATGAGAGGGACATCAATAACAATGTCGGTGCCGTCTCTTTTTCGACGGTATAATGTTTTTCCTCTTCGATCATACCCTATACGATGTGCAACAGCCATATAGATTGGGTATGGATCGGGAGGGGTTCCCCCGAGGATGGCTGCCACCTCATCGAGTTCCCTTCGCTCAACAATGAGAATAGCAGTTAGTGTGCCAGTTCCCTCTCGGCCACTGATAAGGAAAGTTTCAACCGGCAATTCAACCACCGAAAGCACTCGTGTATGTGTGAGAATCCACTTACGGACATATTCCAAGCCAGGATTGTTTAAAATGGATTGGGGGACAATAATAGCTGCGCGGCCTTTACCCGGCTTGAGGAGTTGGACACAGCGTTCGATAAAAAGAATCTCCACAATTTGGGCCGTTTTGCCACGGCCAAGGTCGAATTGGTTAAGAACATGCCTTTCTGTGCGAGTGATATCATTACCAAATGGGGGATTTGTACATAGCGCAGTCACATTCCCTATCATGAAATTGTGTCCGGCCACTGTTTTTGTTGTCAATCCGAGTTCCTTCTTGAGTCGATCGGCGTTTTCGCACGTCCAATTTTGCGGAGGCTCAAGGATATCCTGATCAAACACAAGCCCAGAGCCGTCATTATTCATTAGCATGTTCATACGAGCAGCGTTTGCTAGGTTTCGGTTGATATCATTTGAAACGATGTTATCCAAGGCAAATTTCCGTTGCTCATCTCGTATGGTATCAGCCCAGTCACCCCGGCGTTTTGAGTAACGTGAAGTGATATCATTCATCCCAGCAACAAACATCAAAACGCTAAAAGCGCCTGAACCACAAGCGGGATCAAAACATAAGTCATCCGCATTGATCTCCATCATTTCGACCGCACACTCGACAACGACACGAGGTGTAAAAAATTCACCTTTGTCGCCCCGCAAATTTGCTCCGACTATCTCCTCGTAAGCTGCACCTTTTACCGTGGGGCCGGTAGTCAAGAGGGAATAATCCTGGAGTTCAGAGACGATTCGGGCTAGCACGGCAGGGCGGATATTTATCCTGTCACCTTGAAAGCCTAACTGCCCGTACTTTGGAACTACAAGGCGACGGTAGAGCTTCGTTATCCGATTAAGCACGCGGCCCTGACCATCCTGGGTTTCTGTTTCAGAGTGTGCCGCAAAAAATCCGGCTCGTTCCTTGTCTTCCTTCTCATCTTCGATTTTTGTTTGAATAACCTTCAGGAACTCCCAAAATGCAGTCATCTTGTCGTCACCAGACTGGGCAATGATATTGTGGCATTTACGGAATCGCCATTTGAGACTTTCAGTCGTCGCGGGTGTTAGGTCGTCTATGTTCGGAGCTTTATCGGGCGGCTTTGCCTCGCCATGTCTCGGAATATCGTAGTCTACTCGTTTGACTTGCCTAAGGCTTATGCGGTGAACCACCTGTCTCTCATACCCTGCACCATTAGTCCATAGCCCGAAATCACATGCGGGGCAGGCTGAGACGTATGAGATAAGTTGGCCAACTCCGTTTTGGCGATCCGTTATCTTGGCCTTTGGTTTTTTGCATTCCACGATGCGTATCACTGTCTCCTGGTTATGCTCGGTATCATCAGGGAAAATGGCTATATCAATCTTCTTTGTGGCAGATCCGAGTTTCACCGGAAACTCTGTCGCCATTGAGGTAAGTGGATACCTGTACTCGCTCACTAGGGTTTTGACCATTTCTTGCCGAACGAACTCTTCATCAGTGGCCTTGCGCTGTTTTTGAGCTACCGGATCGTAGAGATAACCTTCCTTTAGATCGATCTTAACATGGCCCACATTATTAGTTAGCCCATTTATGGTGGCATTGTCTTTCTTCGATTCATTCTTTCTCATAATTCTGTTTCCTGACTGAGAATAACATACAGACACTACGGATAATCTTCATATATACGTCGCTCCTTTTATTTCAGCTGCTTGGTATTGCGTGTGGTGTTAAGCAAGGGTTGATTTGCATGGTTGTATATGAAATTAGGTGATGGCTCTGTAAAAGGAGGGTTATAAATCCTCTTTGGTGGAAGTATGATTAAAATTGATATATATTTTGAGAACATATTTTTTTCTTCCTTTTTAATACTTTTTCGCTTCCACCACAAGCTTTATTTAGGAGACTGAATCCTATTAAAATATACAAACACTTTTTCTCAGGCAATTTTTTTTTGGCTCTTTGAAAAAATCTGTGGGGAAATAACCATGAAGAGTCGGTTCGCCGAGGAGACCGCCCGTCTTTCCGCCGCACCTCCAACGAGCTATTGATGAGCCCATTCTCGGTGCGGCTCTAAACCGAGCGAGCTGGGTCCTTAGTGAATTAGGTTGCTATCTTTGAAAACCCTGTCCGGTTTACGGCAATGGCGTGAAGATACCAATCACTTGCACGCAAACGTAAAATACGACTTTGTATATGTGGATCTAGAAAGTTTTGAGCAATACAGATTGACCTCATTCAAGCAATTATTAGACCGCTTCAAAGAATATAAGGAGATAATATAGCCAGCGCGACATCTGATGCCCGTTCCGCTGTGAGTCATGGAGACAGGTGAGCTTGATCGTATGGCATAATCTTATGCTAAACTTCAGTTTTTCTCCTAAACGTGACAGTGGGCCTTGGATAGCCAAAGCCCACCGTCAAGTTGTTGCCACTTACTTTTTCGGTATAATCTGGGTAATATCGACCACACGGCCCTTTACAAAAGATATGTGCTTTTGTCCATATTGCCAAACAACTTTTCCTGGGTTTGTAGACAGCCCCAGCCACTTATTAAACGTTTCATCAAGGTTCCGAGATCCGTAAGCCTTATCAGGAGGCCCAAGAGCCTTCTCAACCGAATCAGATGACTGCCCAATGTAAATAAGCTTTCCATTGATCGTTTCGCTGTCAGACACTTTCAGCGTCCCTGTAGAAGCGCAACCTAAAAATAATCCAAAAACAACAGCAACAATTAATCCACTACGAATCCACTTCAACATCAGTAGTAGCTCCTTTCAAATCAAGATTAATCGTAATATATCCGTCTCAAGCCCACAGATTTAGCTCTCAGCGGCATTTCTCACGTTAAGCCTTATCAACCCCTGCGTTTTTCACCTCCTTACTCTCACAAGGCTATTTTTAGGCTGTAATATTCTGTAAATCTGGGAAGGCCCCCATTCATGGCCCCGCTTGGTGCTTATGCCCTCATCGTTCAGTTTGTCAGCTATCTCCTGAAGGGTCATTCCCTTGCGACCTCCTCGTTTGGTACGCCTCAAGGCTCGTATCCTTCTGACAACTGCCGCTTCCGTGTCAGAGACTTCGCCGTACCTTTTGGCCCCTTCACACTTTCCCCGTTCCTTTTTCGTTCGCTCTCTAGCTTTCCTCAGCTTTTTTACCAGCAGGGATTTTTCAAGCTCACTAAATATGCCCTGCATCTGAATCATAGCCTTTCTCATGGGGTCAGCTTGAATCGCCTCAGTAACGTTGTCTCCCGTGTTAGCAGTGATTAGAACGATCTTCTTTGAGCCAAGGTAAATAAGCAACTGCTCTTGAATCATGTACCCTCTGGCTAACCTGTCCAGTGATTCAACAATTACGGTATCTATGCCGTTGCGCAGGATTTCGGAAATCATCTCCATAAAGGCAGGGCGGCCATCTTCCCCCTTTGTCCCCGACACGCCCTCTTCCCTATATACTTCCTCGATCTGCCACCTGTTCCTTTTGGCGTACTGGTTGACAGCCTTCAATTGCCGGGCAAAACCGTGCCCTTCAACCTGACCTTGCCCGGAAACCCTTAAATACGCAAAAGCCTTTTTCATTGTGTCCCTGCCTAATTCAGCATTTCTTACTATGCCACATGATACTGTAATCATTGAGTTTGTCAAGTTATTATTTTGCAATTTCTAAAGAATTTACAATAAATTTACCAAAATTCATCAATAAATAGAATATATTACGGCCTAATGTTAAGTAAAATATAAGCAGTAAGAAAGGGGGAGATGTCAGGATTCATTACTGGCAAACCAGGAATCCTTTTTTGACGACTCCTAAGTCCAACAAAATTTTCCCCTATGACCGTGGTCACTCTTATGTTATTATCATCACCTATGTGAGATAACCTACATATAATGCGGATCGTAAGAGCATGCATCACCTAATCGATCCGTTGTGGGTGAGTGAGGTGGAATGTTCGATACAGAAAAGATCACACATATTCTGACATACCGAATTAGACAGGATCTTGCTAGGGCAATTCAAGGCTGTTCATATGAGCTCAATGAGAGCTCGACGTACGGGAGTCGGTTGCATTCGATTCTCACATCTGTTGAACTCTACGCACCCATTCAGAAGCATGAATTCCTCCAGAAGCTTACGGTAGAGGACAAGGAGGAGATCATACGAGCCTTCCAGGTCCTGTACCCAGTCCGGGATAACGACATTGAGATCCACCATATTGAGTTTCTAATTGATCCCGATTCGCCAATACCAGTAATTCAGAGTCGAACCTCGCATCTCAAGGATGTAGATTTTGTGTACATCACAGAGCAAGTTGATAAATGTGACGGTAAGATTGCCTCTGGGGACTTTGAGGGAGCGATCACGAACGCACGGAACTTGATTGAGTCAACTTGTAAGTACATACTTGAGGACTCGGGCGCAGAATACGATGCTAAGGCAGATTTGCCGAAGCTATATAAAGAGGCTGCCAATTTGCTGAACATGCATCCTAACCGACATGTTGAGGCGGCATTCAAACAGATCCTCTCTGGCTGTTTCAGCATTGTGCATGGACTCGCGACGGTTCGAAATGAGCTTAGTGATGCCCATGGCAAGTCCTCCAAGAAACATTACAGGCCAGATGAACGCCACGCTATGTTTGTAGTTGGAACTGCCAAAACGCTGGCAGACTTCATGTATGCTTCATTTACCGAGAGGGATGAACCCACCCAACAATAAGGTCCAGACAACCTCTTACCCAGCCGAGAAAGGGTTAATTAACAAATCTACAATTTCTTTTCACTTCTTTTCAATCATTTCAGGATGTTGGGAGATCCGCTAATCCTCTTTTGGTAGCATGCTCCAAGATACTTTTTGGGTTTAATCCTTTATCAATATAAGTTCTCTTGGCATCCGCCCGCCAAACGAGATCACCTGGGCCAGGGAAAATTCTTCGTAAGGTTCGAATAACACTGATAGCCTCATTTGCCCATTTACGAAAATCATCGGTACTCCAATAAAAAACATTCTTCGAGAAAGGAACGGCGTTGACATCAAGTACGTTTGAGGGAGTTACAAAGATGGGTCTGAATTCAATATCTTGATATTCAGGTTTATCATTTAGCCATTGTGGATGGCTTGCCGCCTGACGAACCTTTCTTGTTGGTATGACTGAATCTTCATTACAATCTGAATAATCCTCAAAGACCAAACCGTAAGAGGGAGAAAGAATCCACCATGGATCTGGTGCACTCTGACCGCTCGAATTGTCGGCCTCATAACCCAACAAGTTTCCCAGGAGCACTTGAGCTTTTTCAAATTTGTTTGCCTTCGTTTGGCTCAAACCGTCTACTATCTGCGAAATGTAGCGTTCAAATTTACCATCGTGTATAGTTCCAAGATTCTCCATTTGGGATTCAAGTTTTTCTACTGCATCGTCAAGTCCTTCATGTTCAAAATCTGGAGTATCGGTGTTTGATAATCCTAACCGCGTAAGTTCAGAGAGCCATGGAATACTATTCGCTGCTTTTGCTGCCATCCCAAAGTAATCTCTAGCTACATCGCTTAGTTCAATATCACCTTTTTCAGAAGCTATCCACGCTGCACTTCCAGCAAGATAAAGCCAGAAAGCCCTATAGCCTCTTAACGGTTCGCTCACCAACTGAGCCAAGACTTGCCGGCAAGACTCCAAAGCGCTTGTATAATCACCATTCCAGATAGAGTATTGATAATTTATTTCATGTTTCACTGCTTGTATAAATTCATCAACACAGAGTAATGGTTGACGCTCCAATTCATCACGCATTTCTACAATGGTATCATCTACAGGTTGCCATTCCTTGCCATGAGTGAGAAAGGTTCTACAATTCACTAAGAAATCTCCTAACTCTCGATCTTTTGACTCTTCGATACCAAACTCTATCTCAGCCTGGAGTTCTGGATGGAAAAAAATACGTTTGCTTGATTGCATGAGAAACTTATTCAATTTCTCGCCAAGTACTATCACAGATGCATAATCTGTTGCAGAACGTGTACAGCGGCCAGTGGCTTGAGTGATTCGTGTAATAATACGATCATTATACAAAATTGAAGCACCCATTCTAGTAATGAGGAACCTCTCTTGTAAATTGGTAGCGTCAGGAAGCCCGCTAACTACTAGTAATCGACATTCATCTCCAACAAGATCAATCCCATCATACCTGTTTGCAACAACAGCGACGGCCGTATTTTTAGATACAAATGGTTTCTTTGAATACTCAATTTGGCTAGCCTGAAAAAGTTCATGATCTGGCAAATCCTCTTTAATAATTTCACGAAATTTTTCGGCTTCTTTTTCGCTAGGAGTGAGGATCAGAGCACGCCCAAAATCAGATATGAGTGCAGTGATTAATACCATACAATCGTCTTCTTCCAATGATCGCATGGGGAAAATAAAAAATCGTCGTCCTACACCTTGTCTTTCCCATCCTTCGGGAGCGGGAATTTTCACTAGGTTCCGTTTCCCCGTAAGACGTTCCAATTCCCCACCTTCACCTAATGTTGCCGACATGTAAACACGTTGCTCCGCATTGGAAAAAGGAAAGTGCGTATTGGTTGGTGGTATCAATGGTCTTATTAAGAATGCTTCTGAGTTGAAATATATATGACATGCTTGAAGGTGGTCTCTTAGTACCGTCCATTTAAAGAACAGATCAGAGCCCGGGCGGACATTGTTGTCAAGTGCAGCAACTATTTCATCATGTAACCGAAGCACAATTGGAGTAGGAATTTTGTTGATCCATGCTGTATCAAATGAACCTACGCTCTCCTTTGTTAGTCTCGTATAATCTGATATAGGAATATGATCTTTCAATATAGAAATAAATGTGTTGAAAAGAACATCCTGGCCTGAAGGACCCCTCCTTATCTGAAGAGACCAGAAATCAGAGACGTAGTTTTCAGCGGCATGGATATCATCCAAAATTATAGTATTTGCCGAGTCGAAATAGGGATTAGTATTAAAAAGCCCGCTATATGTAGTAACACCCAGCACCTCAGCATTTTCATATTCCGATTTGTCAGCTTGAGTAAAAGTATATTTCGATCCGGTAAACGATAAGGCCCGAATTCCGTATTTTTCAACTGCTTGTTCCACAACTTGATTGACGAGCTGACGAGTGGGACATAAGTATAACACCTGTTGACGAAATTTTCGTCTGCGCCATTCTGCTATTAGTAATCCAACAAGGGTTTTCCCACTTCCAGTCGGCATTTGTAGAGCAACGTCTGAGTTCGTTTCATGCTCCATATAAGCTCTGAGCATATCTGCTTGTTGTGACAAAAGGCCCTCAACAGACCGATTTCTTAAATCCCGGAATAGAGATTCCGGGCTTTCTGATGATGACCCAACTCGTCTTTTCAAACGAAATCCCATATATTTCACCTCTTCTACTGGTACTATTAATTCTACTAACTTCGAATCTAGATATGTAGAGTTGTCTTATGCAACTTTAATCCATTTTTTTCGTTTGGTAATATGATCGCCTTTTACGCCAATCAAGCTAGCTAAATCTGAAATTCCAATCCGGAATTATTCGGCACCAGCCGCGATTTCCTGTTTTCAAGTTTTCGGCATAAGCCTTGACTTAGAAAGTAGATTATGAGCTGGTCAAAAAACATGAGACTCATTGCCAAGTGAAGATTTCTCGCCGACCCAACCATTAAAATAACTTTTTCCCAATTCTGGGTATAGTAATCCACCATACCCCTCATTGTCAAATAAATTACTACTTATCAACCGAGACCAAACACCGCTTGATAGTGGCGGCGTAGCGGAAAAGCCGAACCCACATGTACCCACCAATACCGACTATGGTATCCTGTTCATACGTGAGTATTCCAGAAAGACTGTAATTGAACTCAATTTTCGTTCGATTATATTTCTGCGACCTTATAGCATCCCTGGCATAGAAGACTGGCGACCTGGGATTCATGTCGCAAGTCCTCAAGCCGGTCATTTTCTCTGTCAAATTTAATGTCTTTGTAGCCCCTCACCTCAGCTCTGTGAGCTTCTCCAGATCACTCACCGCATGATCCCGGACATACTCATCCTTGATCGCACCCAAGGCTTGCCGATGGACTGAGCCTATCTTCTTCAAGGTCATAGACACTGCCGCACGGTAAATTGTGCCCTCGATGCCCATCTCCGCCTTTTACCCTCTCGTGTTCGTCGCCGCCATCATCTCTTCATGTTTCGTGATGGAGGCACACACTCATGATTCTGTCAGGGCCTCAAGCCCCGCTCCGTTGGTCAAATCCTCAAGATTTTGGCTGATTTTGGCTGATTTTGGCTCGTTTGACCACGCTGGCAATATGCTTCTCTGTGGGGTGAGGTTCCAGCTCCGAAACATCCCCACATCCCCGACTGAATCGAGGGATGATTTTTCTACTCGTCCGATGTGCCTCTGGGGTGGCTTCTATTTCAGCCACTTTTCCTAATCTCTCATACGTCCAGACCGTCACACAAGGCTGACCTTGTTCCTAATGTCCTTTCTGCCAGTTTTGCCCGACAACTTCACAGATGACTTCATTTATTGGTTGGTTTGTACCTGCTGCAAATCGCTTTCACTTAGTTTTGGAGCCTATGGCCTTTTTGCTCAACAACTTACTTATTGTACTCCCGTGCCATTCTCCCGATCCTGAAAATGTCGGAATCTTCCTGTCATTCAGATAATCAGCAATACCACTATTGCTATATCCCTCCTTGTGCCGTTTGGTAATTTGCTTCAGAATTAACGGCTTAAATTTTTCATCAAAGTCCTTTTCCATTACCTTGAGCGCCTCACATACCAAAGTATTGTTGTTCAACTTTCGGAACCTATTCATCTTGGCTTTTAACCGATCAAACCTTTCAGCCGACTCCCTGTCTAACATGACGGTAATTTGCCGATTGCCTTTTTCTTTTTGCCGGCTTCTAAACTGCTTTACCCGCTCACGGCTTGTCTCGCCCATATTTTTACCTCCTGTTACCTGTAACGTTACAAGTAACACATAACTTGAGATGGGTCAATGAGTTTTCAGTTGATGGTCGCCAACGCCTTTCACCTGTACAAAAAAACCGCACAGCTCTTTGTTGAAGGCACAAATCGCTTTACCCTACTGATAAAGGGCTCTGGGAGCCTTGCCACACTGTGCTCTCAAGCTCAGCAATAGGTTGGATACCTTTTTTAGGTTCGTCTCTCTCACGCAATTACAGGGCTTTATTTACCGGGATGCCAAGCCTTTTTGTACTGGTGGTTTTCCGCGTCCAGCTTTTTTAATACGTTCTCCGTGAGCAGGTGTTTAGCTTCGCAATCATTTACCCCAGTGCCTTTGGTAAGCCGCTTCCTTGCCGCACCTGTGATTACCTCAGGGCCTCAAGCCCATGCTCCCTGGTCGAATCCTCAAGATTCAGTCTAATTTAGTCTAATTTAGTCTAATAGGCCGTTGACGATTCATAGGGTCTTTGGCTTACCTCTCCCTCAATCACCTTGCCGCACCGTTGGCATGTCCAGATTATCTTGTCTGGAAAGATGTCTATCGTTTGAGACCAGTTATGCCCCGCCACGTTACAGATGATCTCGTTGAGCGGTTGCACCAGCTTCATTAGGGTGCTGGAAGCTCTGAGAGACTGCTTACGCCTTATCCTCACTCTGATTGGTACAGTTATATCTTTTCGCCATAAGCCTCTTCAGCGCCTTCTTCAGGCCCTTCGGAAATAGGATTCGCTTACATCCTCAAGATTGCGATCATGGCACTTTGTACCCATTTCCACCTTTGCTTGACTTCAATCTTCTGCTATGCTGCAATCCAAAAAAAAAGTATTTGAAGGAGCATGCCATGGCCATACCGGCTTCAAAGATAGATACTCACTGGAACTATTTCCTATCTGTGGAACAAGATTTAATGCGTCTTTCCCGCTACATCGAATTTCACGAAGATAATTATGATTGCTACTCGTTAGAGATCGTGCGCCTTCTTATGGCCTCTGCCGCTGAGGTAGATGTTGTATGTAAGCAGATATGTCAAACCATCAACCCTAATAGTACTGCCAGTAGTATTCACAAATATCGAGATGAAATCTTTGCAGTGTATCCAGTAATGGCGCAATTTGAAGTGGTCGCACCCCGTTTTGGATTGAGTCTAAACCCTTGGAGCAACTGGAACCAACTCCGTGGAGTTCCCCTCTGGTGGAATGCATATAATAAAGCTAAGCACCATAGACACACTCATTATGCTAAAGCAAATCTCAAGAATGTCTTAAACGCCGTTGCGGGTTTATTCGTTGCGTGTTTATACCTTTACAAGGATAAAGCGGAAACCGCCGAACTTATCCCCTCACCTATGATTTTGCAAGCGGGCGATGAGTGGTTTGGAGGAGCGCATTATGGTAGTAATGTAATTGGCACCAGATATAATCTGGAAGAGCCCAAAATATCCGGGATATAGGGCATCTTCTGATCAAAGCCTTATACCGACCATTCTGAATCATCAGCTCTCCTTTTTGGTCTCTCTGGGATACCAAGCTTTACTGTATTTGTGGTTTTCGATGTCCAGTTTTTTGAACACGTTCTCAGCGAGTAGGAGTTCAACCTCACCCTTACTCGCCCCAATCCCCTTGCCTACCTCTTCTGGGGATATTCCGTGATCCTCTACCAACTCCGTCACAAGCTCGTGCATTTTAATGGCAATATGTGACCCCTTAGCCCTATTGATTCTGATTGTTAGCATCATGCGCTTTGGCTCTGTGAGGTTCAGTATCGTCACTGGAATCTTGCCTTGGGTCAGTTCCGACACTTTTTTGCTCCCGGTGGCAAGCGTCCATCTGTGAAATCCGTCAATGATTTCGTTATTCTGGGCAGGACCTCAGGAGGCTGTAAAGTCCTTTGTGAGGGCCTTTTAAGGCTTTGGCATAGAAGTAGGTACGCTTTTTTTAGGTTTGTACGCCAGGGCTTTCCTGGGCGCTTTGATGGGCTTCTATCAGCTGGGTGATCTTTTCAATTAAACGCGGATCGTCGGCTACAAAGAAATCACCCTGATCTTCCAGCTTCTCAGCGAACTCTTTTTTCATTGGCCGTTTACTGTAATAGTCATTAAGGAGATTTTTGATCTTGGCGTAGAGGACAGAATCGATAGAGTACTGGCGGGTTTTCACGAGGGGCAGGTTTTTCTTGTTGATGATTCCCCATCGCCTGCCAGCCTTTGCCCAAAGCGCATCTTGGTTGAAGTAGTCCCTGCGATCCTCTGCCTTACAAAAATAGGTATTTAGTCTGTGGTGCGTCCCAGCCTTAATGACTTGGATATCCACTGCTGTGCTGGGATCGTCATGGATAACGCCGCTGATCCTTTCCCATGTGTCTTTGAGCCAAGCCTTAAAGGAACTCAGATCAAAGTCTTCAGGAGGTATGTTGAGCGAGCCAAGAAGGTGGTAATGAGGATTTCCGTGTTTTGTTGGTTCCAAACGCCAAATAAACCATGAAGCGGGGTAACGCCTTCTCAGCGCTCTACCCAGGTTGTCCATATGCTTCTTCCAAATCTTTGGATCATCAGGGCGCTTATCCGCATAAGAGAGGGTAATAAACAATTCGGGCTTGGCGGAGAGGTTGTTCACCTTCTTCATGAGCCTATTTCGGCTGTTCTTGGTAAATTTGCTGACCGCCGCCCATTTTACCTCCCCCTTAATGGGCCTCCTATTCTTCACGCTACCACAGCTAATAAAGCCTAATCCTACATCTATGTTAAACTTTTCTTCTTTCCATGGGGTGTAAGCTAACCATTTCATCTGTCTTCCATCTAAGCCTTTCATATTATTAGTAATATTGGGATATTCAAGGGGTGTTGGTCATCAATGCTATGTATATGCGCCGAATTATAGAACTTATACCGAGGAAGGGGTCTTGAGCCTTGGGCGTTACATGTAACATGTAACCATTCATGTCAAACAACTCGTGTTCACCCAGATCAAAATCCTCCAAATAATTATGGACGTCATATTACATCCGTCTGCGAGAGTCAAGCGCCCAGCGATACCAGGCCGGTCTTTGCTCCCACGTACAGTCTGAGATCAGAACGATCTTCAAAGCAAAGGGACACTGCCCACCGACCATGGCCTGAGAGCCTCCACTCACACGGTCAAGGTCGGTGGGCATCTAAGTACTCAATGAAGCCCATTAGTCAACAATCCTGATCTCCATAGCCATGTCCTTATCGCTAAGTACAATGACTTTCCGTTCAGTCTTATGGACATACATGCCCTCAGCTATCTTCTTGTATGGCTCCAATCCCATTACCTCATGACTTACAATTTTGACACTTACCATTGACGTTTTACTCCTTTCACGGTTTTGGTTTCTGTTATATTCCTTGAAGGATCACACAATATGATCGATATGCCTCCGCAATCATCGCAGGTAAACGCTTGATCAATATCATAGTGAGCAATACTCCAAGAACCCCGGCTGTGAACCTTCTGACAATGCTCACACCTAAATTCAAACCTATCCAATTCTTCGCCCATCAAACAAACTCTCTCTGATAGCATCCAGATGCTCTCAGGCCGCCTTTGCTTGCTGTGCTGACCTGTACCCCTCAACCATTCTTTGGGCGACTCCTTCAAGCTCCGCGATGACCTCACGCATGTAGGCATGGTACTCACAAGGTGGTTTCCATCAGTTTTTTACCTCCTCAGGAAAATTCCTTTTCGAGTCAAGGCTCTCGTTCTGTTAAGAATTTCTCGGATTTCCTGTTCCGTAAATCTTCTTTTCCTTCCAACTCTAATCGGCTCGTGATAGTATCCTTTTCTAAGCCTGTGCCTAAAAGTATCCGGTCTAACGTTCAAAACTTTACATAAGTCCCGAGTTGTATAATATTGCTTTATTGGCAAGCCGAACTCATTTTCGGGTATTTTTGGAGATTTGAGATAGGGGGGGCCAACAGATAATCGTAGACAAATCAACAACCTTTTCGGGTCGCCTATTTGTGAATGCGTATCCCTGCGGATACAGCGGCGATCTGCAAAAGGAATGCACCTGTACCGTCAACCAGATACAAAGATACCGGGCCCACATATCGGGCCCGCTTCTCGACCGGATCGACCTGCACGTGGAAGTCCCGGCC
>SDBT01005491.1_pt1 | contig 21244 bp, 18 predicted proteins | sample 2277101 | NCBI WGS metagenome assembly SDBT01 (sample SAMN10404973, study PRJNA504765) | marine sediment metagenome | isolation source: marine sediment core GS10_PC15, 103 cmbsf | place: Arctic Ocean: Southern Knipovich Ridge | collected 2010
TCCGAGGCCAGCACCTTCATCTGGCTCTCGCCGCCGACCAGGCAGACAGTGACACAGCTGCCACAGCCCACGACAAGCACCTTCCCGTACTGCTCCACAAAACCCTTGATGTCGTCAAACGACTTGCGCTGTCCTGTGATCATGACCCAGCCACCGCCTCCCTGTTTCCAGCAAGCTCCTCCAGTTTCTTCCTTGAAGACTCCCAGAACCCCTGCCAGGACTCCTCCGCAGAGCCCTCTGTACGGTAGAGTTGTATCCTCTCTCCTTCCAGGCCCGTTTCCCTGAGCAGTTCCCTGGCATGCTCCACGCGCCCCGCCAGGCGCTCCTCGACCGTCGGGTAGGCACAGCCGCCTTCCGCGCAGGAAAGTATGACCAGCCCGTCAGCACCCTTCTCGAAGGGTGCCAGCAGGTCGGGGAGACTCAGCCTTCCCACGCAGGGGACCATCACCCTCAAGACGCCCGTCCGCGACACCTCGCCGGGGTCGACCTGTGCAAGGGCCCGGCTCCTTGTCGCGAATAGACACCCGTAGGAGACTATGAGAGGACGCTTATCCTTCCGCGCTCCCGGCCCCTTCAGCAGCTCGTCCAGCCGCTCTTTCATCTGGTCGGTACCGTAACGCGTCAGGGCTATCCCCGCCGCCGGGCACTCCGCCGCACAAAGCCCGCATGCCTGGCACATCTCCCCGGGCATGGAAGCTGTCTTTTCCACGGTGGCGACTCCGAACGGGCAGACACGGACGCAGGTAAGACACCCGGCACAGCGGTCTTCATCCACCTCGGCTCCCAGGAGGCAGGCCATGCAGCGACGCGCCTCCCCCATCGCCTCGGCCTCTGTGAGTGCGCGCTCTATCTCCGAGAAGCTCTTCACCCTCTCTTCGGGCGGGATAAGCCCCACGTCGGCGCGTTCCAGCTTCCTGACCTTCTCCGCCACCTCCGCTGGCAGCTCGCAGAGAGCAGGCAGCTCCCGCACGGGCTGCTTCTCCAGCTCGCCGGTGTCCAGGTAATGCATGACCGCCGCAGCCGCCCGGTGCCCCTCGCGGACCGCCTCCACCGCAGCCCCCGGGCCGGTCACGACCTCGCCGGCGGCAAATACACCGTTCTCGGACGTGGCCATGGTGTCCGGGTCCCACTCGACACGGGTCTCCCCGGCCTTCTTCACGGCGGAGCCGATCACACTCGTCAGGTCGGCATGCTGGCCGATCGCCAGGATGATCGTTCCGGCCTCCAGGGCCGAGGTCTGACCCTCGTCGAACTCGGGGCTGAACCGCCCGGACTCGTCGAACACCCGCGTGCAGCGCTTGAGCTCTATCCCCTTGACGACGCCATCCTCCACTGATACAGATCTCGGGCCCCAGGAGTCCTTGATCTCGACGCCCTCCTCCTGCGCCTCCTTCTTCTCGTAATCCCAGGCAGGCATCTCGTCGAAGGATTCCAGGGAGACCATTGTCACCGACCCGACCCCCAGGCGCCGCGCGCTGCGTGCCGCGTCGAACGCGACGTTCCCGCCGCCTATCACGACCACGCGGTCTCCCAGCACGGGACGTTCGCCCGCAGCCACCCTGCGCAGGAAAGGCATCGCCAGGAGCACCCCGCCGGCGTCTATCCCGGGAACCGCAAGACCACGGCTCTCGGAGAGCCCCACTGCCACGACCACGGCATCGAAGCCCTGCTCGCGCAGCTGGGGAATTGTCATATCCTTCCCGACCTCCACACCGGTCCTGAGCTCCACGCCCAGTGCGAGGATATCGTCTATGTCCTCCTTGAGCACCGAGTACGGCAGCCGGTACCGGGGGATGGTGATCCCGAGCATGCCTCCCGCGGTCGAGGCCCGCTCCAGGACCGTGACCTGGAAGCCCTCGAGTGCGAGGTCATGCGCCGCCGTCAGCCCCGCGGGCCCGGAGCCGATGACCGCCACCTTTTCCTTGCGGCGCGGCTTCACCTTCCGCTTCCTGCTCGAGCGGTAATCCTTCGTCTGCTCCATCACGAACCGCTTCAGCTGCCGCAGCGCCACGGCTGTATCCACCGCGGTCCTCCTGCAGCTCACCTCGCAGGGATGATGGCATATCCTGCCGCAAACGGAAGAAAAGGGGTTCGCATCGAGGAGGACTTCCATGGCTTCCTCGTAACGCCCTTCTGAAATAAGTTGTGCGTAGAGGCGAGTGTCCGTATGGACCGGGCAAGCTGCCCTGCAGCTCGCGACCAGCTCCTCGCCCTTGTTCTCTTCTGGCACTTCCCGGCCTCCTTTCAGCCTTGCGGATTGCCTGCTTCTATCCCTCCTCAAACCGCAAGAGTCTACCACATGAAGCCGCCAGCCTGCAAGGATGTCTGGTCGCCCTGTCTGGTCGCCCCCAGTATCCGCCCCCAGTATCTGCTTGCAAAGAGTGCGGCACCCCTGCTATAATCTCCATGGCGAATCGCGCCCTGCAACCGGTATCTGAGACAGCCCTGGCGGGGCGCTAGGCGGTATTCACAGGAGGGAACTCCCAGTGCCAGCGCGACAGTGGACCCCTGACCAGGAACGGTTCCTCAGGCAGAACTACGAAGACATGACCAACACCGAGTTGAGCGAGAAGCTGGAGGTGGGCCGCAAGGCGATAGCGCAAAAGCTCGCCTCGCTGGGCCTCGAGCGCACGAAGAAGCCCTCAAGCGACAGCTCCAGCAAGAAGGTGGAGAAGGTGGACCCGGGGAAGATCCACGAGAACGTCCAGTGCCGCCGCTGCCTTATGGTGGACGGCTACACGACCAGCGAGAATACTTGCCGCTATTGCGGGACCAAGCTCTTCAAGGGTGACGTGTTATAAAGTGCGGAGTGGCAGTTCCCGCGCTCCGCATCGAAGCCAAACACCTGCCCCTGCCGATACTCAACCACGCCTCGGAATAAATCCTCTGCGGCCTCAAGGCGGCCACCCTCACATCGCGCCCGCATCAACTGATGTGCCCGGCGCCCGATGCACATCCCCCGATGTTGACTTTGGCGGCCAGACGCAATAAAATCTTCCTGTCGTGTCTACTGCGCTTACCAGCCGCTGCTCTTGCGGCGCTGGTCCGCGCGGCGGGGAGAACCCCCGCCGCCGAAAGGGGCTGAACGTCATGCCAGAGAGAATATCGATCTTCGACACCACCCTCCGGGACGGAGAGCAGGCACCAGGGGCCGGGCTCAACCCAAAGCAGAAGCTTGAGATAGCGCTCCAGCTGGAGCGGCTCAAGGTCGATGCCATCGAGGCGGGCTTTCCCGTCAGCTCTCCCGGCGACTTCGAAGCGGTCGAGCTGGTCGCCCGCGAGGTGCGCACCGCAGAGGTAGTGGGTCTCGCAAGGTGCACGAAGCAGGACATAGACAGCGCCGCCAGAGCGCTCCGTCCCGCCAGGCACCCGCGGGTGCACGTGTTCCTTGCCACCTCGGCCATCCACCGCCGCTACAAGCTGCGCAAGGCAAAAGAGGAGATCATCAGGATAGCCTCCGAGATGGTGCGCTACGCCCGGCGCAAGTGCGACAACGTGGAGTTCTCGCCGGAGGATGCTTCCAGGACCGAACCTGACTTCCTCTGCCGCGTGGTAGAGGAAGTGATCCGCGCGGGCGCCAGGGTGGTCAACATACCCGACACGGTGGGCTACGCGGTGCCGAGCGAGTTCGGCGGCCTCATAGCGGAACTGCGGAACCGGGTGCCCAACATAGACCGCGCGGTCCTCAGCGTGCACTGTCACAACGACCTCGGGCTCGCCACGGCCAACTCGATAGCCGCTGTGGAGGCAGGAGTGCGCCAGGTGGAGTGCACCATCAACGGGCTGGGCGAGCGGGCAGGAAACGCATCGCTCGAGGAGGTCGTCATGGCCATCAGGACCCGCCGCGACCTTCTCCGCTTCAGGACCACCGTGGTCACGCGGCAGATATACAAGACGAGCAGGCTGGTCAGCTCGCTCACCGGGATGCGCATACAGCAGAACAAGGCCATAGTGGGGGGAAACGCGTTCCGCCACGAGGCCGGCATCCACCAGGACGGGATGCTTAAAGAACGGTCCACATACGAGATCATGCGGGCCGAGGACATCGGCTGGCGGGAAAGCAGTCTTGTGCTGGGAAAGCACTCCGGGCGCCACGCTTTCAAGAAGCGGCTTGAGGAGCTCGGGCACAAGCTCACACGGGAAGAACTGGAGCGGGCCTTCGACCGCTTCAAGCAGTTGGCGGACAAGAAGAAGGAGGTCTTCGACGACGACCTGGAGGCGATCGTGGAGGACGAGATATCCGCTATCCCGGAGGTATACAAGCTGGACTACATACACACGACCAGCGGCAGCCATACCATCCCCACCGCCACCGTGCGCCTGGCCCTGAAGGACCAGGTGATACAGGACGCTGCCTGCGGCGACGGCCCGGTGGACGCAGCCTACAAGACCATCGACCGGATGACGAAGCTCCGGCCCGAGCTCATCGACTACTCGCTGCGCGCGGTCACCGGGGGAAAGGACGCTCTCGGCGAGGTCAGCGTCAGGGTGCGGTGCGGCAAGCGCACGGTCACGGGCCGGGGTACGAGTACCGACATCATAGAGGCAAGCGCGAAGGCCTACGTCAACGCGATGAACAGGGTCCTTTTCCGAAGCAGGCGCGACGGGGCCCGCGGGGGACGAAAGAAGTGAGCATGACGATAACAGAGAAGATAATCGCGGCGCACTGCGGGCGCGACAGCGTCCGCCCCGGCGACCTCGTGGACGCTTGCGTAGATTTCGCCCTGGCGAACGACATCACCGCTCCGCTGGCGATCGACGAGTTCGAGCAGGCCGGGGGAACCCGTGTGTTCGACCCCGAGCGCATCGCACTCGTCCCGGACCACTATACGCCCGCGAAGGACGTGCTGAGCGCGGAACAGGCAAGAAAGCTCCGCGAGTTCTCTCGCAGGATGGGCATCAAGTATTACTTCGAGATAGGCACCATGGGGATAGAGCACGCGCTGCTCCCGGAGGAGGGGCTGACACTGCCGGGCGAACTCATCATCGGCGCCGATTCCCACACCGTCACCTACGGTGCACTGGGGGCGTTCGCCACCGGTGTCGGGTCGACCGACCTCGCCGCGGCGATGCTCACCGGCAGGGTGTGGCTCCGGGTGCCCGAGACGGTGCGGCTTGTCTACCGCGGCGCCCTGCCGAAGTGGGTCGTCGGGAAGGACCTGATCCTTCACACTATCGGCGACATCGGTGTGGCCGGGGCCCGCTACCGGGCGATGGAGTTCACCGGGGAGACAATCGGTGAGCTTTCGATGGACTCGCGCATGACGATGGCCAACATGGCGGTCGAGGCGGGCGGCAAGAACGGCATCATCGAGCCCGACGCGAAGACAGAGGCATACCTCGAGGGCCGTGCGAAGCGGCAGTACACCGTAGTGCGCGGGGACGCGGATGCACAGTACGTCGAGACACGGGAATACGACGTCTCGGGCCTTGAGCCCGTCGTGGCATTCCCGCACCTGCCGTCGAACACCCGCCCTGTAAGCGAGGCGGGAGCAATCGAGATAGACCAGGTCGTCATAGGTTCCTGCACCAACGGCCGGATGGAAGACCTGCGCCTGGCCGCGGAAGTCCTCCGGGGCAAGAGCGTCTCGAAGCGCGTCCGCGCCATCGTCATCCCAGGCACCCAGCGCATCATGCTGGAGGCCATGAAAGAGGGGCTCGTAGCCGCTTTCATAGAGGCCGGGGCAGCGGTCTCCACGCCGACCTGCGGCCCCTGCATCGGGGGACATATGGGAGTGCTCGCCGCAGGCGAGCGAGCGGTCGCCACTACCAACAGGAACTTCCGCGGCAGGATGGGGCATCCCGAGAGCGAGGTCTACCTGGCCAACCCCGCTGTCGCGGCAGCCTCGGCCGTGGCAGGACGGATCGCAGGGCCGGAACAACTCTAACGGGGAACTCTATACCATGAAGATAAAGGGCCGTGCATGGAAGTTCGGGGACGACGTGGATACAGACCAGATAATCCCGGCGCCTTACCTGAACCAGACCGACGCGAAAGCACTGGGCAAGCACTGCATGGAGGGACTTGACCCGGACTTCGCCCGCAAGATAGCCCCCGGCGACATCATCGTGGCCGGCGAGAACTTCGGCTGCGGCTCCAGCCGGGAGCATGCACCCAGGGCGATCAAGGGCGCAGGCGTGAGCGCAGTCATCGCGAGCACGTTCGCGCGTATCTTTTACCGTAATGCAATAAACACGGGGCTCCCCATCCTGGAGAGCGCCGAGGCCGCGGCAGGGATCGAGGCCGGTCACGAGCTCACCATCGACATCGAAAAAGGCCTCATCAAGGATGAGACCTCCGGCCAGGAGTACCGCTCCACGCCGTTTCCTGAGTTCATGCGCAAGATCATCGAGGCCGGAGGCCTGATGCCCTATGTCAGCAGGAAGCAGGAGCAGGCGCGCTAGACCCGCATACCTCGCGACACTGACCCCAGCAACGCACCCGGACCGAGCCCCGGAATAAGGAGGAGTACCGATGAACTTCTTCTGGAAGAAACAGAAAGAGATCGAGGAGATGTTGAAGAAATACATCCTCGAGACCGACACCTGTGCGGAAGACTTTCTCAAGAGCTTCAAGCACTACCTGTCGGGCGGCGTGGACGAGCAGTTCGAGCAACTGGTCATGGCCGCGCACGCACACGAGTCCAGAGCCGACGACACTCGCCGGGATATCGAGCGGGAGCTCTACAGCAAGGCGCTTGTCCCCGAATCGCGCGGCGACTTCCTCGGCATCCTGGAGGCTTTCGACCATATCCTGAACAAGATGGAGAGCGTCCTCTACCAGATACTGCTCGAGCGCATCGGGCTGAAGGAGGAATACGGGGATGAGCTGGCCCGCCTCGTTAACATCAACCTGGAGGCCTATCACATAACCAGGGACACCTTCATGTCGCTGTTCGAGGACCTGAAGCAGGCCCCCGAGCATGCCAAGAAAGTGGATGCCAAGGAGAGTGAATCCGACCGGATCGAACGCGGGCTCATCAAGAAGATATTCGCCTCCTCCATGGACGGCATGGACAAGATCCTGCTTAAGGACCTGGTGCTCGAGATCGGCGCGATCTCAGACCGCGCCGAGGACGTCGCGGACCGCATCGCACTGGTCGCTCTCAAGAGGCAGGTGTGATACCCTTCCTGCCCGGATCAGCCGCACTGTTGCTCGGATGGGCACTGGGGTCCAACGACGCAGCCAATGTCTTCGGCACGGCCGTGGCCACCAGGCTCATACGGTTCCGCAGCGCCGCCGTCCTCGCCTCGGTGTTCATCCTCGTAGGCGCAGTGGTCCAGGGAAGCCGGGGCATGGTCACCCTGGGAGCCCTAGCCGACCACAGCGCCGCCACTGCGGCTGTCGCCCTGTTTGCCTCCGGTATCACCGTGGCATCCATGACCGCACTGAAGCTGCCCGTATCCACGTCCCAGGCCATTGTCGGTGCCATACTCGGGGTGGTGGCGGCAAACAACCAGACGTGCGATTTCGCTCCTCTCAAGAAGATCGTCATCTGCTGGATCGCGACACCTGCAGTCGCAGCCGGGCTCGCAGCACTCGGCTATTCGTTGCTCGGGCGTGCGCTGGCGCGTATGAGACTGAGCGTCATGCGCATCGACTCCCTGATGCGCGCCGGGATGATCCTCGCGGGCTGTTACGGGGCCTACGCGCTCGGGGCCAATAACATCGCCAACGTGGCCGGCGTGCTCACCAGCGCCGGTATCCTCGAGCCGTTCTGGGCCGCAATCCTGGGAGGAGTGGCCATCGCGCTCGGCGTCCACACGTTCAGCAGGCAGGTGATGTACACAGTGGGGCTCCGGCTGGTGCCACTGGGCGCGGTGTCAGCATTCGTCGCACTGGCTGCGCATGCCGTGTCGCTCCACATCTTCGCGATAATCGGAGTCCCCGTCTCGAGCTCCCAGGCGATCGTGGGCGCAGTGCTCGGCATCGGGCTCGTCAAGGGAGTGCGTACGATCCGGTCCCGGACCCTCCTGGCGGTGCTCGCCGGCTGGTTTTCCACCCCCGCACTGGCCTTCGCCCTTGCCTTCGCACTCAGCTTCTTGCCGTTTCTCCGCTAGGATAAAGTGATAGACACAGCTCCCGCAGGGCTGATAACATACGGGCGCGTTCGCCGTGAAGGAAGGAGCCAGGATGACCATCATCGAACCTCACATCCACATGATCTCGCGCACCACGGACGAGTACCGTGCGATGTACGATAAGGGGATCAGGGTCTGCGTCGAGCCCTCCTTCTGGCAGGGAAGCGACCGCCGTCACGCCGGGAGCTTCTTCGACTACTTCCGCCTGAACCTGGAGTTCGAGACCGTGAGGGCGGCACGCTTCGGGGTGGACCACTACGGGGCAGTCGCCCTGAACCCGAAAGAAGCAGGCGATGTCCGCCTGGCCGATGAGGTCATGGCCGGGATGCAGGAGTTTCTCGGGCACGAACGGTGCGTAGCCCTGGGCGAGATCGGGCTCAACGAGAACACCGACAACGAGATCCGGGTGTTCCGCCGCCAGCTCCTCCTGGCCGAAGAGCTCAGTATGCCGGTCATCATCCACCTTCCTCACGGGCCCAAGGTGCGGGGTACGGAGATCATCGTCGAGATAATAGAGGCGGAAGGCGTGACCCAGGACCGGATACTGATAGACCACAACACCGAGGACAGCATGAGCATCAGCCGCCGCACCTCCTGCTACTGCGGCCTCACGGTCTACCCCTACTCGAAACTCTCGCCCGAGCGCGTTTCGAAGATCATAAGGGAGTTCGAGGCCGACCGTGTCATGGTGAACAGTTCGGCCGACTGGGGCGTGTCGGACCCGCTGGCGCTTGTCAGGGTCGTGGACTACCTGGCTCAGGACGGCCATCCGGATGAGGTCATCCGGAAGCTGACATACGACAACGCCATGGCCTTCTACAGCAATTCTCCAAGGTGGAAACCGGTCTTCGACCTCGAACCCGTGCCGGTTGCCGAATACCAGCGTTGATGAGCATGGAGACCGTGATGGGATCGCGCGGCTGCCACGCCCCGGTGAGGGGAACGATCCGGAGCTGGCTCGCCCTGCTCAGGCTCCCCAACCTGTTCACCGTGCCCGGCGACGTTGTCGCAGGGCTCATGCTTGCCGCAGCGCCCGCACGCTGCCTGCTGTCCCTCATCCCTGCCTCGCTGTGCCTCTATGCCTCGGGGCTGATCCTCAACGACTGGTTCGACAGGGGCCAAGACCTTGCAGGGCGCCCGGAGAGACCCCTGCCCTCCGGGCAGATATCGCCGCGGGCTGCACTGGCTGCAGCATCCGCACTGGCGCTTGCAGCCCTCGTGCTCGCAGCCCTTGCAGGCCTGAAGTCCCTGGCAACGGCTGTTGTGCTCCTGTCTCTCATACTCCTGTATAACGGGGGTGCGAGGAGGATCCCGGCCGCAGGCTTCCTCGTGATGGGACTCTGCCGCGGGGCGAACGTCCTGCTCGGGGCCTCGCCCGCGCTCCCGCACCTGCCGGCAGCGGTACTCGGGGCTGCCGCGCTCATCGCCTCCTACACGGTCGCGGTCAGCGCCGTCGCACACATGGAAGACCCGGGCCCCGGTACAGGGGCCCGGGGACCCGGTGTAGGGGCCCGCGCCCCTGGCATATTGGCCCGGTGGGCCCCGCCGATTGTAGCGGTTGCCGGTCTTGCACTCTTCGTCTCTGCAACAGGCATCAGCTGGATGCGCGCGGCAGCGTCAGCGGCAGCCTTCGCGGGCATCATCGCTGTAACGGCAAGCTCCGGGACAGGCGCCGGGGCGGCAAGGCAGAGGACGGGAGGACTCCTGCGCTGCCTGATCCCGCTCCAGGCCGCGCTGGCCGCCGCCGGCCCGCAGGCCGGATTCATCCCTGCCGCCATGTGCATCCTCTGGCCCATCAGTGCAGCCGCGGGAAGGAAATACCGGGGAAGCTGACTGTGGAGAAGATCCTGGTAGTGGAAATAGCCGCCCTGGGGCACGAGTTCCTGCTCCGTGCAGGCGGCGGTGACTCTATAGGCGGGCTGCAATTCCAGCCGATCGAGAGCGTCTTCCCTGCCCTGACCTGTACCGTACAGGCATCGATGCGAACGGGAGAGCTCCCGGCAGGACACGGGGTGGTGGGAAACCACTTCTACTCCCGCCGGCTCCGGAGGCCTTTCTTCTGGGAGCAGAGCTCTGCGCTCATCGAAGGCCGGCGCATCTGGGAATCTCTCAGACACTCGGGCAGGACAGTGGCACAGCTCTTCTGGCAGCAGAGCATCGGACCGGACTCCGACATCCTGCTCTCCCCCGCGCCCATCCACAAGCATCACGGGGGCATGATACCCGGCTGCTACTCTCGCCCCCCCGGGCTCTACGAGGATCTGATCAAGCAGCTCGGGGCCTTCCAGCTCAAACACTACTGGGGCCCGTATGCGGGGATAGGGGCTTCGCGGTGGATAGCCGCGGCCACGGCTGCCGTTATGAAGACATCCTCTCCCGACGTCCTGTTTGCATACCTGCCGCATCTGGACTACATCCTGCAGAGGGAGGGCCCGCAGTCTTCCCGGGCAGGAAAGGACTTCCTGCAGCTGAAGGCGCTGCTGGAAGGATTGCTGGAGTGCGCGGCCGGCAGCGGTTACAGGGCACTCGTCTTCGGCGACTACGCGATGTCGCCGGTGGACAGGGCCGTGTTCCCCAATCGCATCCTCCGCCGCGAGGGCCTCTTCAGCGTCCGGAATGTCTCCGGCATGAGCTACCCAGACCTGCATTCCAGCAAAGCCTTCGCCGTTGCGGACCACCAGGTGGCCCACCTTTTCGCAATGGACCCGGAGGATGCACGGGCCGCAGCCTGCGTGCTGGAAGCAGCCCCCGGCATCGCGCAGGTGCTCGATTCCAGGGCAAAGCGGGAGCGGGGCATCGACCACCCCCGGGCCGGAGACCTGGTCCTGGTCGCGGAGAAGGACTCGTGGTTCGCCTACCCGTGGTGGGAATCCGCGAGGGAGGCGCCCGACTACGCATCACACGTGGATATTCACAACAAGCCCGGGTATGACCCGTGCGAGCTGTTCCGGGGCCGCCGGCCTTTCTCGATATCGACCGACACCTCTCGCGTGCGCGGGTCCCACGGGCTCACCGGGGAGGGCCTCGCGGCCACATGGGCATCCGACCTGGACTTCCGGAACGCACCCTCTTCCCTGGTCGGGCTGGCACGCGCGCTGGAAGACGTTCTGGACAGGAAGTGACCCGTATGAGGTACTGCCCCCGAGGAGCGCACTAGCATATGTACCGCAGCGGCACGCACCTGACATACTGCTCCAACATCCACCCGGGTGAGAGCTGGGAAGAAGTCCGGGAAGCCGTTACGAAGTACGCAGTGGAGGTAAAGAGCCGCGTCTGCCCGGACAGTCCGTTCGGCCTCGGCCTGCGGCTCTCCGCCCGTGCAGCTTCGGGACTGCTGCCGCAGGTCGAGGCTTTCCGCGAGTCTCTCGAAGAAGCGGGGATGTACGTCTTCACCATCAACGGGTTTCCCTACGGGCGCTTCCACGGGACAGGGGTCAAGGAAGGAGCATATCAGCCCGACTGGTCCCGCCCCGAGCGGCTTGCCTACACCGTGACCCTGGCAGAGCTGTTGGCTCGCCTCCTGCCCGAAGGATGCCGAGGGACCATCAGCACCCTTCCCGTAGCAGGGGGGAAGAATGCACCTACGGGGGCCCTGGAGAACATCAGCCGTGCAGCGCGGTCTCTCGCACAGCTCCGCGCGGACACGGGCAAGGAGGTCGTCCTCACCCTGGAACCAGAGCCGGGCTGTTTCCTGGAGACGACAGAGGACAGCGTCCGGCTGTGGGACGACCTCCGGGCACGCTGCGGCGAGGACGAGCTGCCCTTTCTCGGGATCTGCCTCGACGCCTGCCATGCGGCCGTCATATTCGAGCGCCCTGCAGATTCGCTGCTCCGGCTGCAGCACGAGGGCATCCCTGTTCCCAAGGTGCAGATCTCATCAGCCCTCCAGCTTGCCCCGGGCAGCGACCCCAGGGAAGCACTGGGACCGTTTGCCGACCCATCCTACCTGCACCAGACGAGGATACGCTCCCGCGACGGGATATCGAGCTTCCGGGATCTCCCGGACGCCCTGCAGGCAGCGCCCCGAGGCGAGTGGCGTGTGCACTTCCACGTGCCCCTTCACTTCAAGGGCACAGGAGCGACGGGCTCGACTTCCGGACTTCTCGATGAGCAGTTTTTCTCCGCCGTGGTGACTCCGGGGCGCCACATCGAGATCGAGACCTACTGCTTCGGCGTCTTGCCCGGGCCTCCACGCGACGTGGTGGACTCCATCTGTTTGGAGTTTGACTGGCTCCTCGGCCGTCTCTACGGGTAAGCCCGCGTCCAGCCTGCGCAGCCATGGTGACCGGTCTGCAAATTCAGTGACGGAGCACTTGATTCTTAGCAGGCGTTCCGCAGTCAGAGAATGAAGTGCTCAGTCACCGGATTTGCGATATCCCGGTCTGTAAGCTGTGTACAGCCAAATGGGAGAAGAACCCTACTTTGGTAAGAAGGGGACATTTCTATTTTGGTTTGACACACCATGCTGACCGGCTTGCGAAGGAAAGTAGCCTATGGTATCATATCGCCCGCTCTCCGAGGATTGGCGGCAACCGGCCGGGACAGCAGGGGACATACAGGGCGCAGGAGAGCGATCCGCAAGAGAAGGAAGAAGGCTTACAGGACAGCGAGCAAGGAAAATAGAGGGACAAACGATATGCATAAGATAGCTGTCATCCCGGGTGACGGGACCGGGCCCGAGGTGATCCGCGAGGGGCTGAAGGTCCTGGAAGCAGTCGCCCGCGCCACCGGGTTCAAGTACAAGCTCAAGGAGTATGATTTCGGGGGCGAGCGCTACCTGAAGACCGGGGAAGCACTGCCGGATTCCGCTCCCGCGGAGCTGCGCAAGATGGATGCCATCTACCTCGGGGCGGTGGGACACCCGGATGTCCCGCCGGGAGTCCTGGAGCACGGGATACTTCTGAAACTCAGGTTCAGCCTGGACCAGTATATCAACCTGCGACCGGTCCGCCTCTACCCCGGCGTGGACACACCGCTCAAGGACAAGGGGCCGGAGGAGATCGATTTCGTCGTGGTCCGCGAGAACACCGAGGGCCTGTACGCGGGGATCGGCGGGTTCCTCAGGAAAGGAACGCCGGACGAAGTGGCAGTGCAGGAGATGGTCTGCACCCGCAAGGGAGCGGAACGCTGCATCCGCTATGCGTTCGAGTACGCCCGTGAGCACGGGCGCAAGAAGGTGACGCTCTGCGACAAGGCCAACGTACTGACATACGCACACGATCTCTGGCGAAGGACTTTCTCGGACGTGGCAGCGGACTATCCCGGCATAGAGACCGATACGGCCTTCGTGGACGCCATCTGCATGTGGATGGTCAAGAACCCGGAATGGTTCGAAGTGATAGTCACCTGCAACATGTTCGGAGACATCATCACCGACCTCGGGGCGATGATACAGGGAGGTATGGGTGTCGCGGCAGGCGGCAATATCAACCCGGAAAGCGTGTCGATGTTCGAGCCGATAGGCGGTTCGGCCCCCAAGTACACGGGGAAGGACGTTATCAACCCCATCGCAGCAATAGCTGCCCTGCAGATGATGCTAGAGTACCTGGGCGAGGAAGAGGCCGCGCAGCGCGTGGACCGCGCGATCGCTCGCGCCTGCAGCGAGAAGATGAAGAGTATGTCGGCGGGAAAGATGGGGTACTCCACCAGCCAGGTGGGTGACCTCGTGGCAGGATTCGCAGAAAACGGATAAGGAGCCAGGAGCACAATGCGCCAGGTCAACGTAGCAGTCGTGGGAGCCACCGGTGCAGTCGGCAGGGAGATGACCAGGACCGTGGAGCAGAGGAAGTTCCCGGTCTCCAAGCTGCACCTCGTGGCCTCGGAGCGCTCCCGGGGCAAGCGTCTTCCCTTCTCTGGAGAAGAGATGGAAGTGCAAGTCCTGGACGAGTTCTCCTTCAAGGGGATCGACATCGTCCTGTCTTCGCCGGGAGCTTCGACGAGCCTCAAATATGTTCCCCGCGCAGTCAAAGAAGGGGCTGTCGTCGTGGACAACACCAGCGCCTTCAGGATGGACGCTGAAGTCCCCCTGGTCGTTCCGGAGGCTAACGCCCATGCGATAGCGCGCCACAAGGGGATCATCGCCAATCCCAACTGCTCGACCATACAGATGATAGTGGCACTCAAGCCCTTGCACGACGAGGCGCGCATCAAGAGGATCGTGGTCAGCACATACCAGGCTGCCTCGGGCGCGGGAGCAAAAGCTTCGGCGGAGCTCCGCGAGCAGACCTCCGATGTCCTCGCGGGCAAGCCCATCACCGTCGAGGCGCTGCCGGACCGGATAGCGTTCAACGTGTTCCCCCACATAGACGTCTTCCTGGAGAACGGGTACACGAAGGAAGAGATGAAGATGGTCGACGAAACGCGCAAGATACTGGAAGACGAGCGGATAGCCGTGACCGCGACCTGCGTCCGCGTCCCCGTGGACATCGGGCATTCCGAGGCAATCAACATAGAGACCGAGCGCAAGCTCACACCCGGGCGTGCGAGGGAGCTTCTCGCTGCCGCTCCCGGCATCGCGGTCGTGGACGACCTGGAGAAGAACGAATACCCGCTTCCCATCAACGCCGCCGGGCGCGACGAGGTGTTCGTCGGCCGCATCAGGGAAGACGAGTCAATTGCCAACGGGCTCAACCTCTGGGTAGTGTCGGACAACCTGCGCAAGGGTGCGGCCCTGAACGCAGTGCAGATAGCCGAGCACCTGGTAAAGTAGCTGACGAGACGTATGCAGGTGCTCGCAGCCTGCAGGATGGAGGAGATGAGTCATGTTCACGCTGACCGGATTCGGAGACGAGATATCCCCTGTCCTCAAGGAGCAACTGGACATCCTTGAAAGCGAAGGGATACAGGCGCTCGAGCTGCGCTCAGTCGAAAAGAAGAACGTCGCCGATTTCTCGGACGCGGATATCAAGCGCATCAAGGCTGAGCTCGACGATCGGGGGTTCACTGTCTCGGCTATCGGCTCGCCCATCGGCAAGATCGCGATCACCGATGACTTCGACGACCACCTGGAGAAGTTCCGGCGTGTGATCGAGATAGCCAGGGCCTTCGACACGCCGAACATCCGCATCTTCTCTTACTATGTCCCCCGGGGCCTCCCTGAAAGCCCCGGAGACACCGCCCTCAGCCAGTGGCGGGACGAGGTAATACGGCGCATGAAGGAGAAGGCGCGGATCGCCGCTGCCGAGGGCATGATACTCCTCAATGAGAACGAGGCAGACCTGTACTGCATGCGTCCCAAAGAATCCAGGGAAGTGATCGACGCCGTGGGCTCACCCGCCCTGCGGACACTGCTGGACCCCGGAAACTACGTCTTCGCGGACATCAGGACGTTCCAAGACGCGTATCCGCTCCTGGCCGACAGCATCGGCTACGTACACATAAAGGACGCGCGTGCATCCGACAGGGTGATGGTCCCTGCGGGCGAGGGAAGCGCGGAGATACCGGAAGTCCTGCATGCACTGAAGGAGCAGGGCTTCAGCGGGTTCCTCTCCCTCGAACCGCACCTGACTGTATCCGGACGCTCGAGCGGCTTCACGGGCCCGGAGGCCTTCAAGGGGGCGATCCAGGCCTTGAAAGCGATCGTGGACCGGGTATGAAAGGTGCCGTGCACGATGACGCCGATAATTGAGAAGCGGCACCTGGGCCAGGAAGTAAAGCTCCTCGTGCTCTCGGCTCCCGAACTCGCCCGCAAGGCGCAGCCGGGCCAGTTTGTGATAGTCCGCACCGCTGAAGAGAGCGAGCGGATACCGATGACCATCGCCGATATGGACCCGGATGCGGGCACCATAACCATCGTGGTACAGGCGCTCGGAGTCTCCAGCCGCCAGCTCGCAGCCTGCGAGCCGGGCGAGTCCGTCACCGACCTCGCCGGCCCCCTCGGCAAACCCTCCCGCATAGAGCAGTTCGGGACGGTGGCCAGCGTGGGTGGAGGCATCGGGATAGCAGCAGTCTTTCCCATCGCACGCGCGCTCGCCCGGGCAGGCAACCGGGTGGTGTCAATACTGGGCGCAAGGACGGCCGACCTGCTGTTCTGGGAGGAGGAGACTGCGGGCTTCAGCGAAGTCCATATCGCCACCGATGATGGGTCACGGGGCCGGAAAGGACTGGTGACGGACGAGCTATCCGGGCTCATATCCTCGGGCGTGCGCTTCGACTATGTGCTGGCCATAGGACCCACTGTTATGATGCGCGCGGTCGCCGGCCTCACCCGCTCGCACCACATACCGACCACCGTCAGTCTCAACCCCATAATGGTGGATGGCACCGGGATGTGCGGAGGCTGTCGCGTGACCATCGGGGGGAAGACCGCGTTCGCCTGCGTCGACGGGCCCGAGTTCGACGCACACGAGGTGGACTTCGGCGAACTGCTTACCCGCCAGAAGGCGTATGCCCACGAGGAGCGCTGCGCGCTGGACAGGTGGATGAAGAGGTAATGCAGCTGTCTCGTCCGCCACCCATGCGATGCTAGAGCTGCGAATGAGCCGGGTCCGGCTCGTCCGTAACGAGTGAAGCTAACCGGCGTCGCCTGCTCCACATCTGCAAGACTCGCCGGCCTTGCAGTTCCGCCGGAGGCGGAACTGCCAGCTCTGCGAATCCATCAGTTCTCAATACAGATGAGCAGAGCCGAGTTGCTCAGTCGCTTCCCGCCCAGCGCTGGGCCATCCCTCCTATCAGCTTCAGAGCTATGCCCCTGAAGAGCTTCTCGAGATCAGGGTCCTGCTCTATCATCTCGTAGAGCCGGTACAGGCTGTTCCAATCCTCGTCGACCTCGTCCGGAGTCACGTCGCTCGTCAGGGTCGTGCCGTGCCGGTCGATGAACACCACCTCGTAGCCGTCCCCGTCCGGAAACTCCTTCTTCTCTATGTCATATACGACCACGGATCCCAGGTCCAGTTCCCCGTCGCCTCCGGACAGCTCGTACTCCCGGAGTCCGAACCACTCGATGATCTCGTCAATGGACTCCGGGCGCACATCCTCCAGCCTCGCAAGAGAGTCCTCGAGGTCCGCGAGCCGTTCTTCCTCCGGCTTGCCTTCCTCCTCCAGGACCTTCTTCTCTATCAGCTCCTTCATGGACTCCGGGGTCACGGGATCCGGTATTTCGTCTCCATCCATCAGGAAGAGGTCTTCATCACGCAACGGGACCATCTCGAGGGCCGGGGCCTGCCGGGCAAGCCGCACGCGGATGCTCCGGGGCCCGTCCGGCCTCCTGGCGATCCCGGAGCCGTAGTACACTACGCCCAGCAGAGCAAGGACAGCTGCATGCAGCCCCACAGAGGCCAGTATCGATATCCACCTCGAGGTCCTGTCATCCATATAGACCATTATAATGCAAGGCAAGCCGGCTGTTGAGCACCTTTCACTTTTCCGGGACTCGTCCCGAAGTGGTGGCAGGGACTACGAGGTCAGGGGGCCGCGAGGAAATCCACTCGCTGTTCTTCGAGCGGAAACGACCGCCTGAGCGAGGAGACTGCCTCTTCTCTCTTGAGGGCGCTCCGGTAAGGCCTGTCGTGAGTCAGCGCGTCGTACTGGTCGCACACCTGGAGTATCCTGGCATACTCATCGATGATGGGCTTGTTGACGCGCCTTTCCCTTCCCCCCCTGCGGTTCATGTTCACGGGCCTGCGGAAGCGCCGCCTGTCCCGGCCGGAACGCGGGTAGCTCTTCTTCGCGAAGCTCCCGAGACCGTAGCGCCGGTCCACCATCTCCGCAAGATGGGGATCGTCACGGAACAACCTGTGCCACACGAACTCCAGGCTGTACTCATGGTGGCGTATCACCACCTCGGCAAGAAACCCGTTCCCCTCGCGCAGGAGCTCGAAAGCCGACCTGGGGTGCCTCCGCACTTCCTTCATCTCCGACTTGTCCAGCCCGCCCTCCTTCCCGAGGATACAATTCTCTATGTCCACCTTCCCCAGGTCGTGGAGCAGGCCGGCCTCCATGAGAAGGTCAAGCTGTGCCGTGTCACCTTCCGCCAGGCCCAGCTGAACGGCCATGCCGGCCACGCCGAAGGAGTGAGAGTAGGTGGTGTCGCCGCAACGCTCCCTGACCATGTCGAGATACCAGAGCAACTGGTCGTCCCCGAGTACCGACCTCGCTGTCTGGTCCAGTATCTCGCGGGGCGATGCCTGCTTGAGCTCCACCGCACGCCAGAAATCCTCCCGCGCCCTTTCCCTGTCCAACCCGGGCTCTTTCATCAGTACCTCCTGCCTCCTTGCCAGCCCTGCGCACCTACGGTGCGCAGGGTTCAACTCCGCTGAACCCCGAGTTCGCTAAGCCACAGACCGAGTTCGCGGAGCAGAACTCAATGGGCAATGCGTCGCATTCTCATATCGCGGAGCTGGTCGCTTTGCATTGCCTGGGAGTTTCCTTCGGAAACTCCACGCTCAGCCCATATGGTTCTCAGCAGTGCTGAGCAGTTCGCTTTGCGAACCCCACGCCTTAGTAAAGCGACAGGGGAACACGCGGTCCGCCGACCCCTTTTATCCTGAATGCTATGACTGCCGTAAGCTCGCGCTCGGTGCCTCCCCGTTCCCGTTCCTGCAGTCCCAGCTGCATCTCCCAGCAGTGAAGGTCCCGGTACAGCGTGAGGCGCTCTTCCTTGAAATCCCCGGTGTTGGCATCATAGCGCGCCTTGATGTCCACAAGCCACTTCGGCCCGAGCGGCGCGCGAAGCCGGGCGTGCAGGTCGAACGTGTCTTTCTCCCCCCCGGGCTCGTAGAACCGGGCACCTATGGACGCTACCCACTGGTCCCGCTCGAAACCCAGGTCGGTGTCTATGGACTCGAATATGCCGTCCTCGATATCGTACCTCGCCTCTGTCCGGAACTGGATATCCTCCCTGGGCCACATCAGCAGGTCGGCATTGATACCGCTCCAGGGCTCCTCTCCAAGCTCCTCCTTCAGGAAGTCATAGCGGGTTTCCAGGGTGAACTCCGAGATGCGCCTGATCGCCCCATCAGCCGTCTTGCCCTCCAACCGGTCGATAAGTGCGAACTCCAGGCGGTCGCGCTCCTCCGGGACCCGGTCGAAAAACGAAAACAGCTCATCGCGCTTCTCGGTGGGCTCGGGCGCGTACCGGTACGTGACGCGCGGGTCTATGGTGTGCTTCATCTTCACGGTCGACCGTCCCGGCGTGTCGTACACCCTCCAGATGCCGGCGGCGGTCCTCAGCCCCAGTTTCGCCTCCAGGTTCGATTGTACCTCGCCGGTCCGTCCCACCGCGTCCATGCTGTACCAGAGGCTCTCCACCCGGACTTCAGGCTTGAACCTCATCCAACCGTACGGGACCGACCCGCTCAGGCTCAGCTCCAGCTGCCCTTCCTCGGCCTCCTCTCCCTCCGGCGCTTCGTTGTAATGCGTGAGGCTGCTGTCGAGGGCATAGTAGAAGGTGGAGCGACCCCACTCGCCGAAAGGGCTCTCGTTCAGCTCGGCCGACAGCCTCGGCAGTTCCTCCGTGACTGTCTGAAAATCATCCACCCGCTTACGCGCAAACAGGGTGACATTCCCCCTGGAACCCACCGTGGAGAGAGAAATGCTGCCGTCCGGCTGCTGGTCCTCGAGCTGCGACCGGTCGCCGAAACGCATCAACTCCTCGTCCAGGTAGTCATCGTTGAACTCTGCATCGCTCTGGTTATCAAGTCTCATGATGAGGCGGGTGTTCTCCCATGTCTCGCGCCACAGGCTCCTCTCCTGTTCCTCTCCCGCCGCCGCCATCAAGGGTGCCTGGCCACCCGGTAGCCGGGGTGCCGGCCTCAGTATATGGTCCTGCCGGTGCCTGTAGTGCACCTTCCAGCGCTCTGCCGCCTCGACATCGTCCCTCGGGCTTTCTTCCTCATCTATGTAATAGCCGTACAGGTAGCCGCGCCCGTCGGAACGGCGGTCCGTGAACTGGTAGTTGACATCCAGGCCCTCACCGAAGCCGAGTTCGGAGAAGTAGTCCAGGTAAAGACGTCCCCTCAGCCGCGGGCTCCGGTACCAGTTATAGTGCGCCAGGACGGAAGCCCCCTTGCCGTCCTGGTAGTAGGGATATACCACGAGGCCCTGCGGGACCTTCTGCAAGGAGCGGCGAAAGACCGGTATGTACATGACCGGCACGTTCCTGATCCGCAGCACCACGCCGTAGGCGATTATCCTCTTTCCGGGAAAGATGCGCAGCCTTCGCGCCGTGAACCGGTAGTGCGGGGGCACCAGGGAACAGGTCGTGAAGACTCCGTCCTGAACGACGTACTCCTCCTCAGACACCTGTTCCAGGTCGCGTCCGCCGACACTCCACAGCCCGATCTGTCCTTCAAACTCCGCGGTCCTGGGAACGACATGTTCAGGATCCCGCCCTCCGTTCGGCACGGACCGTTCCGGAAAAGGGATCGTCTGATCGGGATCATCCAGGTCGTAGACGAACTCCTCCGCCCTGTACTCATCGCCCGTTGCGTCATCTGAGACCACAACAGCGCCGCGGCCCTGCAGTATCCCCTTGCGTGTATCGTAGTCCACTTGATCGGCCCTGAGCGTGAGCCCGCGGAAGCGGACCACCGTGCCTCCCTTGCCCGTGACCCGGACGATGTTACCCTCCTCGTCCCAGTACCACGTTACTTCACCGTCATCATCTTCCGCCCGTATATCCAGGACATCCTCACCAGGAGCGGGCTCCCCTTCCGCGGCCGCAGGCTCCGGCGCCTCTACCGCGCCGCCAGACTCCGGCGCCTTTGCCTTCTCCTCATCAAGGGCAAGCGCCGGCGTCCCTGCCAGGAGAAGTACGAGTGCAGCCGTCAGCACTGCCTTGATCCGCATGCCTGTGTCGTTCAATATACCTGTCCCCCGCAGCGTTCTCACCGTTGCCTTCACTTTATCCCATAACCAGGTTCTTCTCCAATTCAGCTGCACGGGATTTCAGCGCCTGTCACCGAAATCCCGAAATACTTCCGCAATGTCAGTGACAGAGCACTTGATTCTTAGCAGGCGTTCCGCAGTCAGAGAATGAAGTGCTCAGTCACCGAATTTGCAACGGGAGAAGAACCCATAATCAGGTGATCTGCGATCATCTCCGTTGCCTCCGCCTCATGCAGGAAGCAGTTGATCTGCATCTTCCAAGATGGACTTCATCCGGGCAAGGAACCGGCCGGCAGTAGCCCCGTCTATCACGCGGTGGTCGCCCGAAAGCGCCAGC
>SDBT01005492.1_pt1 | contig 21242 bp, 23 predicted proteins | sample 2277101 | NCBI WGS metagenome assembly SDBT01 (sample SAMN10404973, study PRJNA504765) | marine sediment metagenome | isolation source: marine sediment core GS10_PC15, 103 cmbsf | place: Arctic Ocean: Southern Knipovich Ridge | collected 2010
CGCGATCAACTTGCTTATTTATTCATTAGCCATGATCTGAAAGTGGTACGCGCCATGAGTCATCATATCCTTGTGATGTACCAAGGACAGGTGGTTGAACAAGGCCCAGCAGAAAAAATATTTGCAGAACCGGAGCATCCTTATACGCAGAAGTTGCTTAAAGCAGCAATAGATCTGGTGTGATGATTTACTCGAGGATATGTACGATGGGTTCTGTCGCAAATTTCCGAAAATGCGCATTGAGGGGTGCACTTTAATCCACAGAAAGTTCCCGGTTAACCTTTTCCAAACCGGCTAAGTTGTCTCCACTTTTATCCATATTAACTTTTTCAGGATGACCGCTATTTCCGACAGAAGCAAATTAAACGACAGATCCATTAATCATCTTCATACAAAACATCAGTCAAATAAAGCCCTGCGGCGGGAGCTGTCGGGCCACCAGCTTTTCGGTCACACGCCACAAGTGCCGTCTTGATATCCTGCGCTGTCCATTTGCCTTCACCGACCAATTTAAGGCTACCTACTATATTCCTTACTTGGTGATGTAAGAAAGAGCGAGCGTGGACGATAATTTGAATTTCATGGTAGTGCTGGGTGACCGCAAGTTTATCTATGGTTCTAATAGGAGAATTTGCTTGGCAACTACTGGCGCGGAAGGTTGTAAAATCATGACGTCCTACTAAGATTTGAGCGGCCTCGTGCATAGCCTGCACATTGAGATTTTGTGTTATATGCCAGGCCAAATTTTTGTCCAGAACAAGAGGGGCTGGGCGGGTGATGATCCGATACAAGTAGCGCCGTTCAATCGCTGAAAAGCGAGCGTGAAAATTTTCATCTTTTTCTTCTACCCGGAGGACAGCAATGGGATGGGGTTTCAGATAATAATTCAATCCTGCACGCAAGCGGTAAACATCAAATGGTTGAGGCAAATCAAAATGCGCCACTTGGCCTTTAGCATGTACCCCAGCGTCTGTCCTGCCGGCACAATAAGTTTTCACCTTTTGGCCACAGAGCTTTTCAATAGCTTGTTCTAAAACCTCTTGCACGGACAAACCATTATCTTGCCATTGCCAACCAACAAATGGTGTCCCATCGTATTCAATAGTGAGTTTATAGCGGGTCATTATTTGATAAATCTTGTGCCCACTTGCACAGGATATCCATTGAAAAAATCACCGGGATTCATCGGTTTTTTGCCAGCAACTTGGATTTTCTGTAGCGCAAGAGCACCTTGGCCACAGGCAACCGTTAAAGCTTGGTCTAAAACTTCTCCGGGCAAACCATGTTGGGCACTTAGAACTTTAGCTTGTAGTACCTTGATGTGCCTTCCCTGCCACTCAAACCAGGTGCCTGGCCATGGATTCAGAGCTCTAATCTTACAATCTATGTGTTCTGCCGAATCATTCCAATCAATATACCCCATGTCTTTGGTAATTTTCGGGGCGTGAGTAATATTGTTTGCTGGCTGTGGAGTTGGGGTGATTCTTCCCTGAGCGTAAGGCACAAGTATCTCTAATAACAGTTTAGCTCCCACTTGGGCCATATCAGTAAAAAGTTGTGAAGTTGTCGTCTCTGGTGTAATGGCGATTTTCTGTTGGCACAGGGTTGGTCCCGTATCTAGTCCCTCGCCCATTTTCATGATAGTTATGCCGGTTTCGGTGTCGCCTGCAAGGATAGCATGTTGTATTGGTGCAGCGCCTCGCCAACGAGGTAGCAAAGAGACATGAATGTTCACACACCCCAAACGAGGAGCATCTAAGATTGCTTTGGGTAACAGTAAACCATAGCTAACTATAACAGCTAGGTCAGCATTAAACCCTTGGAATATCTCTTGCTCTTCTCTAGCTCTCAACGAAGTCGGCGTCAGAACAGGGATATCATGTTGTTCAGCAAGTCTGTGTACTGGACTTAGTTGTACTTTATGTCCACGCCCCACTGGGCGAGGAGGTTGAGAATATACTGCCACAACTTCGTGGGGGCTTTTTATGAGAGCACTGAGGGTAGGAATAGCAAACTCAGGCGTTCCCATAAAGATGATGCGTAATTGTGTCATTCTGTGGAAACTCTCAAATGTTTGGCAACTTTACGTATGGCCAATTGTCGCTTTAACTTTGAGAGATAGTCAATGATCAACCGACCATTAAGATGGTCCATTTCATGTTGTAAACAATGAGCCATCAGTCCAACCCCATGAATTTCTTGGGTTTTGCCAAATTCATCCGTATATCTTATACGTACTTCCTTAGCACGGGTTATATCGCAATAATGTCCTGGAACAGAAAGGCAGCCTTGTTGCAATGGCTCAGAATCTTCTGAAGCCCAAATTATTTCTGGGTTTATCAACTTCAAAGGACGAGGGTGATTTTTATGGGCGGGGTTACTGCCAAGGTCAATTACAGCAAGACGTTTGTCAACACCAACTTGATTCGCAGCTAAGCCTATCCCCTCATGGGCATACATAGTGGCCAGCATTTCATCAAGCAGAGCTAGGATATCAGAATCAATCTGTTGAACAGGTTTTGTTGGTGTGCTCAAACAAGGGTGTGGAGCATAACATAAAGGAATTTTAGCCATATTTGATCTGTGTTGCCTTGAGTTAGTTTGCTGTATCTTCTGTTATGTAGATAGTAATTTCCTTAGGCTGCGTCAACATGCGCTTTGGTCGACACAACATTTTTTTCTCCTTTATACACAGCTAGAGTTTGGGCAATGATAAGCTCCTCAGCAAACTCTTTTTCTGCTTTTTTGCGACTTGCTTGGCCAAATTTACGGCGCAGAGATGGGTGGTTAATCAAAATACCAAGTGCTTCGGCAAGAGCAATTGGATTACGCGGAGGAACGAGTAACCCGTTACGTCCGTTTTCAACAACTTCACGACACCCAGGTACATTCGTGGTGACAATTGGAAGTCCCGCTGCGGCAGCTTCAATTAAGCTTTTGGGTAACCCTTCACGATAGGAAGGGAGAACCGCAATGTGGCAGTTGTTGTATTGCTTAGCAATATCCTCAATCATTCCAACCCACTCAATTGGTGTATCCTTTTGCCACTGTCGAAGTTGTTGTGCTGAAATGGCGGAGGGATTATCATCATCAGCGGGTCCACATAAAACAATCCGCGCTCTGATTCTTTTGCGCGCTAATATTTTTGCGGCTTCAACTAAATCTTCAATTCCTTTATCTTTGAGCATACGGGTGGCACAGACAATAACTGGTAGACCCGCAGGTTCTGGATGGGGCGCAAATTTTTGCAGATCAACTCCGCTACCGCGAATCAAGGCAATATTCTCTTCACGTACCCCTGCTTGTTGATGCCAAAGAAGTTTATCATCACGATTTTGGAGAATGAGAGTAAATGGAGCACGGTTGAACAAACGGGTGAGCACTTTTACGATTAGTTGGCTAGCTATACGTGTCCATAATCGTTTGGTAGTAAACAAATACCCCATACCAGCTAAAGCATTTATAACACGAGGAATCCCCATAAAACGAGCAACCATAGAACCATAAAGAACAGGCTTAATCGCAACATGGTGGACAATATCAGGCTTAAATCGACGATATGTTTTCCACAGCTCAATTAATGACCTCATTTCCCGCCAAGGATTGAGGCTAGTGCGCCGCAAATGACGCAGAGGAATCAAAGTCAATCCGTGTTGCTTGATCCGGATTCCATGCTTATTAACTCGGGTAGCAACCGCAACCTCATAACCCTGCTGGCAGGCTGCAACCGCGAGTGGTAAACGATGTGAGCAAAAGTACCAATCTTCGCTTACCACAAAGAGAAGCTTAGGCTTGCGTTGGGTTTCTGTCATCTTATATCAAATTTTGTTACACTTCTCTCAGTACCCTTTTAAAAAGGTTAGAGACAGAGAATACTATGCCACAATCTATATACGTTGCGCCATCACTTTTGGCGGCAAACTTCGCAAACCTTGGGGATGAAATCACTTGCATTACCAAAGCTGGAGCCGACTTGGTGCATTTAGATGTTATGGACGGACACTATGTCCCCAACCTAACCTTTGGCCCAGCCCTAATAAAAGCGATACGTTCATACACTGATCTGCCCTTTGATGTGCATTTAATGATTGCACCGGTTGATTCATTTATAGAAAAATTTGCGCAAGCAGGTGCCGATCTGATCACCATTCATCCAGACTCAGGACCACACTTGCATCGTTCATTGCAATGCATTAAATCCTTGGGTAAAAAAGCGGGAGTCGCCCTCAATCCCGCAACGCCGCTTTCAGACATTGAACATGTGTTAGATTTGGTGGATCAAGTACTGGTAATGACTGTCAATCCCGGTTTTGGCGGACAGCAATTTATTGAGAATCAATTGGCAAAGATTCAAGCACTCAAAACGCTTATTACCCAGCGTGGCCACAGAATTGATTTAGCGGTCGACGGTGGGATCACCCCTAAAACAGCGAAGCAAGCAATAACCGCGGGGGCAAATATTTTGATTGCAGGAACGAGCATATTTTCAGATGGGCCTCATCATTATGCGTCACATATCAAAGCGTTGAAAGCTGCGGCTGATTAACTATTTTTGGCTCTGTTACCTAGTCGTTGGCAAGGAAAGAAACCGCCTTCGACCGCCTTCGACCGCCTTCGACCGCCTTCGACCGCCTTCGAGAATTATTTTTCTACAATAAACCATACTGCATTCCTTCCCCTGCCTCTCGAGTTGATAACTCCCCGCCCTTTTAGAAAGGTTAAATCCTCCCGAAAAGTTCTTTCTGCAGGTGGATATCTTAATAACCCCAATAAGTCCTTAGCAGTCAGGGGACCACGGCTAGAAAGCGATTCCATTATCTCATGTTGACGATTCGTCAAAGAGGTGATTTCAGGGACATGGGTTGGGGTGAGTGCAGCTTTACCAATACCATGTTCATAAGGCTTGGCCCATAAACGCACCACAAAAGCCCCTGCCTGCTCATAAAAATCGGGTGGATTTAATTTCGCTTCCTTGCAGAGTCTTATAATTTCTTGCGTACCGGTACCAAAAGACTCTATGAGACCACGACGGAAAAAAACGTTGGTAACACGCCTGTTTCTTGGTATAGAAGCATGAGCATCCCATAAATCTTCTGGGATGATTCCATTAGGCAATCCTCCCACACTGGAGATTTCTATGCGATCGTCATAAATAGCTACAGTAATCGAACCTCCAGGATTAGAGTAATCTCTATGACACAAGGCATTTATAAGCGCTTCCCTCACCGCTTTAACGGGATACTCTGGCTTATCAATTCTTTGATAACTATCTTCTCTAAAATGGCTTGATATGGAGGTATGACGATTGATGAAAACCTCTGCTTCATGAAGTAAATTGAACGCATTGCCATAAACGTGCTGACTGTCGATGAAATCCTGCTTTAAAATTCCTCGAAAACGTGCAATTCGCAGTACACATTGAAAGTAATTTCCTGGGATTTCTTTTAAATATAATATTGCAGCAGCGTTTATAAGCTGGCCATTCTCAATCAACTGTAAGCGTTGGAGGATTTCATGAGGGTCATCGGTGTTAGCAGATGTACTTATACGATTCAGCCGTATGCCTTCTTGTAGAGTTTTGAATATCTCTTCATGATCAAGGTCATTGATCGTTATACCAGTTGCTGGAAGTTCTTCCCATAAAATTGGTCTCATTGTTTTTTGAATCAGCAATTGCTGGTATTGAGCTTGAGACATTCTACTCGTTGAAGTTCCCTTACGTTCATATGGACGCCCCTCTAGCACATAAGGAACCGAATTTTTGTCTGGGTAAGCGGTAAGGACTATCACTCGCTTATCCGCAGTCACCTCAACATAATCTATTATTACATTGGCAGTGGGTTCCAATTTTCTCAATACATGAGCTAATTCCTGTTGGGTACTATCTGTGACATGCTGCCCCAGTATTTTTTTTGAATCTGTAACACCAATTAAAACCTGCCCGCCACTATAGTTCAAAAAGGCACACAAACTTTCAACGGCTCCTTTTAAGTTAGCCGTTGACCGTTTGAATTCTAAATTCTCAGACTCACCATGACTAACTATGTATTTTAGTTGTTTAAGGTCCATTATGATAATTCTCGCATCTTACATAGTGATTTTTAGAAATTAACGCCTCACTTCATTCTGCAAGTAACGATAGAGAGTTGTACGGAACATGGCAAGTTTTTCGCATATTTCACTAATAAGAATTACTTTATATTGAGGCATTTTTTGAGCCTCGAACCTTTTTGAGCAAACTTACTTAGCGATTTATCCTCCCTAATAAGCTCCACGTTAGAGCTGCATTCAAACCCTATTGGATGTGTTTCAGACACCTCCCCCTGGTTGACACATTATTTCTTTTGATCTACCTTCGTTGCAAGGGCAATAGAGTTGGCCTGCATAGCATAGAGTGATGCAATCAAAAATTAGATTTGATTTTGTTTTTTTTGCTGTATTTGCTTGCACTAAACGTCAAAATTGTACAGAATCAATTATATAGTCGGGGTGTAGCGCAGCCTGGTAGCGCGCCTGCTTTGGGAGCAGGATGTCGGGAGTTCGAATCTCTCCACCCCGACCAATAAAATCAAGGCTTTCCAAGCGTTGGCCAAAGAGGCTGATTGAAATCAGGAAACAATTGGCAACGTGGTTTATCAGGAACATCGTCAAGCACTTAATTTTCAAAGAGTTTACGGCACTACATGAAAAGGCATAGTTACATGCTTTTTATGATTGTCATTTTGCAATAAATTACACTTTCTGAAAAAATCATTGACCAACCTTTTGCATAACCTGATTCATTGTAATGCGTCGATACCCGAGAGATTCGGCAATGTGATTTGCATTAACAGGTACTCCTCCCTCAAGGTCAGCTAGAGTCCTGGCTACTCGTAAAACGCGGTGATAAGCACGTGCTGAGAGCTTGAATTTCTCTGCTGCTTGGATCAGCATATTTTGTCCCTTTGTATCGGGTTGAGCAACTTTCCGCAAGAGCTCTCCATCCACTTCGGCGTTTGTTCGCAGAGGTGGTCCATCTATTATAGATTGATATCTTTCTCGCTGAATGGTGCGAGCCGTTTCAACACGTTGACGAACTTTTACACTTGCTTCACCTGGTTCCATTCGATGCAGATCTTGAACTTTGACAGCAGGAATATCCAATTGAATATCAATCCTATCCAGCAATGGACCAGAAATGCGGGATTGATAATCAACTGCGCACTTTGGTGCACGGGAACAAGCACGCTCAGGGTCATCTAAATAACCGCAGCGACATGGGTTCATTGCGGCAATAAACTGAAAACGCGCTGGGTAAGTTATATGAGCATTAGCTCGCGCAATAGTTGTGCGCCCAGTTTCAATCGGTTGACGTAGAGCCTCGAGGGTATTTCGTTGGAACTCTGGAAGTTCATCTAAAAACAAGACACCCAAATGAGCGAGTGAAACTTCACCGGGGTGGGCGCGCAGCCCTCCGCCAACCAATGCCGGTAGAGAGGCCGAATGGTGAGGATCACGATAGGGACGTTCTTGAATAAGTGACGCACCTTCCAATTGTCCTGCAATGCTGTGAATCATCGTCACTTCCAGAGCCTCAGGGGGTGAAAGCAAAGGCAATATAGAGGGTAGACGTGCAGCGAGCATAGACTTGCCAGCCCCAGGAGGACCGGAAAGCAACATATTGTGGCCACCAGCAGCAGTGACTTCAAGAGCACGTTTGGCGATCACTTGGCCTTTGATATCCGATAAGTCTAACCATTTTTTCTGTCTTGTAGGAAGGCGGGGTTGGGGACGGGATAACAGCTGATAACCTTTAAAGTGGTTAATAAGCGCAATAAGATTGGGAGCAGCTAAAATCTCTAAGTTATCAGCCCAGGCTGCTTCGCTGCCGCAGGCTTCAGGGCAGATTAATCCCATTTCACGGCTGGCAGCATGAATTGCTGCAGGCAGAACACCGGATACATTAGATATGGTTCCATCAAGGGCTAATTCTCCTAAAACAGTGTATCGCGCAATTTCATCTGATGGCAGCACGTCCATACTTACCAACATGGCCAAGGCAATCGGCAGGTCATAGTGATTGCCTTCTTTTTGAATGTCGGCTGGAGATAAATTAACTGTAATCCGTTTGCCAGGAAGAGAGAGACCAATGGCGTGTAAGGCAGTAAAGACACGCTCTTTTGATTCTCCGACAGCTTTATCGGGCAGCCCGACTACTTTAAAGGTAGGCATAGAGGTGGGGCGAATGTGTACCTGAACGTCGATAGGTAATACATCGATGCCTTTGAAGGCTACAGTTGTTGTTCGTGCAATCATATTTTTTGTTTGCTCATGGATTAAAATGGGCCCAGCAATCTAGGACCTCTGTCAGATGCTCTCCCCCACAATACCAATGACAACCAAACAAAGTCCAAGTTGTTTTGTAACTTACTTCAATGCACTGTATGCATATATAGCTTGACTATTGGTTTTAAAAGATTTTATGATCAATATACCTATACAATAACAATATTGTTGCATATGTTTTTGCCTTACACTAAATTATTTGGCTTTTAAATTTAAAAAATATGGAAAGCTCGAATAAGTAAGCAGAATGGTATAGTATCAATATGTATTGACAAAATTTGCTGATAACGTCAAATTAATGAATGATTTAGGGTAAATATTGCAAGTGTTTTTTGCAAAAAATCAGAGGGATAGTGTTCAGTATTTTACATACATTTCTGAGAGATATCAGGTTATATAACGATCGTCGTTTGCTCATCTTAGTTCTTTTGGGATTTTCAAGTGGTGTACCTCTGTTTCTCACCTCAAGTACGTTAGCAATCTGGCTTGGTGAGCGCAATATTAACTACACTACCATTGGTTTTTTCAGTGCCGCAAGCTTTCCTTATGCACTTAAATTTTTATGGGCTCCCTGTATTGATCGTGTGAACTGGCCGTGGCTAACAGAAAAACTTGGCCGTAGGCGCAGTTGGTTGTTCATTTCTCAACTGATTTTAATGGTCGGGTTAAGTCTGTTTGCCACCTTTACCATTGAACAACATTTATACCTTGCGGCTGGATTAGCGTTACTCGTATCTTTTGCAGCGGCAACACAAGAATCAACTATGCTGGCCTATCAATTGGAATCTTTATCCAGAAAAAGCTATGGTCCAGGCGACGCATTGTGTATTTTAGGGTACCGCATCGGTATGCTTGTATCTGGTGCTGGTGCACTATATATTGCAACTCATTTGGGCTGGGAAATTGCTTACCTTTTGATGGCATTGTGTATAGGTGTTGGATTGCTAACTGTCCTGGTTATTAAGGAACCAGTAGTTTCAACTGATCCAGCTGTGCAACAATTAGAACAATCTGTGCAAACCTTTCTGCAATCTCATCAGAAATTTTCCTCCATGCTTGGTGCAAGAATGGGGAAAATTCTAGCAGCTGTGATTTGTCCATTCCTAGATTTCATGCGCCTTCCTTATTGGTGGGTTAGTATCTTATTGATGTTCATTTATAAGCTGGGGGATAACCTGGTCGTGCCTATGACAAATCTTTTTTATATGGACTTAGGTTTTTCTAAGATTGAGCTAGCACAAGCAGTCAAAGCGTTTGGTATGCAGGCGACTATATTGGGAGGCATATTTGGGGGAATCCTTATTGTACGCTTAGGCTTTATCCGCAGTATGTTTGTTTTTTGCCTCCTGCATGCCATTGCAAACAGCATGTACCTTGTCATGGCATATACCGGTCATAATCTTTCAATGCTATATATTGCTGTGGCCCTAGAACACATTACATCAGGCATGAAAACCAATGCTTTGATGGCGTACCAACTGACTCTGTGCAATGTTTCATACGCTGCCACGCAGTTAGCCCTTATGACGTCGTGTGTAAGTCTAGGACGCACCATTTTTTCCATACCTTCAGGATGGTTAGCAGATCAGCTTGGATGGTATAATTTCTTCAGCGTTGCCCTTCTCGCAAATATACCTGCTTTAATTCTTTTGCTATATCTACTAAAATGGTCTGGTGAGTTTTTACGACAACCAAAAATAGCTTTATCGGAAACATAAATGCCCTTCTTAAGAAAAAGTAGAACGCGTCATGCAGCATAACATCATTTACGTTGATTCAAAGCATGTGGTCTGTGCAGGAAATGGGCAGATTCATGGTCACCCTCAGATTTTCCTAAACCTTGGGGATAAAAAAAAGATTGTTTGTCCGTATTGTAGTAAACAATTTATTTTTTCAGATTCGTAAGCAAATTTTTTCTCAATGGTTGCCTTTGTTAAAATTTTAATTAAATAATTAAGCCTCGGCGTTAAATTCTTCTGGTGTCATTGTCTTTAGACGAAGGGCGTGTATGGAATCGCGGAGAAGAGTGGCGAGTGCCTCATAGACCAGTCGGTGTCTCTCAACGCGTGAAAAACCTTGAAAGCTTTTTGCAACAATAACAATCCGAAAGTGGCTTTCCCCGGTGTTGGGAGATTGATGGTGATTAGCATGGAGATGGGATTCATCCATAATCTCTAAATGAGTGGGACAAAGGGTTTTGTTGAGAGTTTCGAAAATTTGTTGACGAATTAGCATAATATCACTTGGATTCCGACTGAATTTTGACTATATTATAAAAAGAAAGTACGGTGCACTTTCTGTGAAGTCAACCATTATAGGCTTGTGAATTTAATTTATTGACAGCTTAGACTTTTTGTCCCCTTCGTCTAGAGGCCTAGGACATCGCCCTCTCACGGCGGCAACAGGGGTTCGAATCCCCTAGGGGACGCCAAAAAAAATTGGCTTTCTTAGTTTTGTAGATTGCTTTCTTGACTTTTTAAAGGATATATGTGAAAAAAGATCTTATTGTAAAAGAATATAGATTCTCAAGTTTTGAGTTTTTGATTCACTTACCCAAATTATTTAGGTGACAAGATGTATGCAGTAGTTATTACTGGAGGAAAACAGTATCGGGTCTCACCTGGTGACGTTATGATCGTTGATCGTTTGCCGGGAGACAGTGGAGATCGTGTGGAATTATCACAGGTCTTGATGCTGGATGATGGAAAGAAACTCCAGGTTGGTCAGCCATTTTTAGGCAAGACCGCCATTGCAGCCGAAATTTTAGAGCAAAAGCGCTCGAAGAAAATTATCGTCTTTAAGAAAAAGCGACGGCAAGGATATCGTCGCAAGCACGGTCATCGCCAACACCAAACGGTGTTGAGGGTGCTAGAGTTTGGTGGTGGAGCAGCTTCTGCTGACAAACCCGTGCAAGCAAAAGACGTTGACTCCAAGCCTGTGGCAGCAAAGCAAACTGCTGAAAAGGCAGCTGCTACGAAACCAAAGGCTACTGCAGCAAGCAATAAGGCTAAAACTAAAACTTCAACAACCAAAGCAGAGAAGGAGTAATTTCTCATGGCACATAAAAAAGCAGGTGGTAGTTCAAGGAATGGACGCGATTCCGCCGGAAGACGCCTTGGCGTCAAGCGGTTTGGCGGTCAAAATGTTTTGGCTGGAAATATTTTAGTGCGTCAACGTGGAACAAAATTTTACCCAGGTACCAATGTTGGCATCGGGCGTGATCACACGCTTTTTGCTCTCATAGAGGGAAATGTAGAATTTTCCCGAGGTCGAGAAGGACGGACTTTCGTTTCAGTTGTGAATAAGTCCGGATAAAACAAGCTAGTTTTGCGGCCAATCTTGCTTGGGTTTTTCACCTAACCAGATTGGCGGTTTGACGATGTTTTCCTCTGTTTGCTGTAGGGCTTGTCGTTTTTCTGCCTCAATAGCTTCTTTTTCTAAGTTCAGTCTAGTATCAGATTCCTCGCTACTCAAAATTTCCTGAAGGCCAGGTTTAAGCTCTACGTTGTCCATCGTATAGGCAACAAGCGGTGTGCCAGCAATCACAATAAGCCCAAATCCAAGGAGCCAGTTACAAGGTTTCATAATTCTTTCCCAAAATTTTCTCTACTTCGTTTTAGTATGAGCTTCACCGGGTAAAGAAAGTGTTAATGTGGCCTCTCTATATCGCGTTTGAGACCTTGGGCTTTACAGCACAGACTGTTGGCCCAAAACTTTCTCAAACTATTGTCGACTAGCCACCCCAGGTTTCACGGGAGCAACCCTCTAAGAACGGAACTTACGGTTGCAACTGAGACAACTGGAAACATACCTTTTTTGAAAATTATTTGCGACAGAACCCGCATTTCTGCATGCTTATTTACATAAAAATAGTATTAACCATTTTTTTTACTCCTCTGCTGTAATAATATGCACTAAAATGTGATGTTTTTTTCCGACCGAAACCTTGACCGTTGCTTCATCTTGAAAATCGACCGTGGTCACTTGATAAAGCTCATCTTCGACTACCGCATCATTAAGTCGAGCCCCGTGTCCGCGGACCAAACGTCGCGCCTCTCCTTTGCTTTTCACCAACCCACTCTCATATAGCAGATCAATAAAAAGCGCCCCTTGATCAAAGTCTGCCCATGGAACATTGACTACTGGCAGAGCTTCTAAGTGATTATTTTTGTGGGTTTCGAAAAGGCTGGTGGCTGTTTGACGGGCTTCTGCCACAGCCTCTTCTCCATGAACCAATCTAGTTACTTCATCCGCCAACACTTTTTTTGCTTCATTGATTTCTTGGCCAGACAAGGCCTCTAGTTGCACAATTACCTCTATCGGCAATTCTGTAAACAAACGCAGAAATCGACCGACGTCGGCATCACGGGTGTTGCGCCAAAATTGCCAGAAATCAAAGGGGTGCAAATCCTCAGCCGTTAACCACACTGCCCCTTGTGCCGTTTTACCCATCTTTGCACCATTTGCTGTAGTAACCAACGGTGAGGTCAAGCCAAACACTTCGCGTGCCTCAACCCGACGCACTAACTCAATACCATTAACAATATTGCCCCATTGTTCTGATCCACCCAATTGTAGGACACAGCCATAACGCCGATATAACTCCAAAAAGTCGTAAGCCTGAAGTAGCATGTAATTAAACTCAAGAAAACTTAATGATTGTTCTTGTACTAATCTCCGTTTCACACTCTCAAAGGTGAGCATGCGATTGATCGAAAAATAACGCCCATAATCGCGCAAAAACTCAAGATAGTTCAGGGGGTCAAGCCAAAGGCTATTGTCAACAATAAGTGCATCAGTTGGGCCATCACCGAAAGTCAAAAATCTCTTGAAGATAGAGTGAAATTTTTCGATATTGTGCTGAATGTCTTCTGTCGATAACATGCGACGCATAGTATCTTTATCAGAAGGATCACCAATTTTTGTGGTACCTCCACCCAACAATACAATTGGTTTATGACCAGTTTTTTGCAATAAGCGCAACCTCATGATTTGCATCAAAGAGCCAACGTGAAGACTAGGGGCTGTGGCATCAAACCCAAGATAAGCAACCACTGGTTGATTGGCCATCAGGTGATCCAAATTTTCCAAGTCGGTTGCCTGGTAAATAAAACCTCGTTCTAATGCTTCACTTAAAAATCGAGAGTTCAATGTTTGCATTTCGTTGCCTTGTTCCTTCATCGCTTCAGATAAATTTTCTAGATATCAATAAATTCCTAACCTTTCCAGTCTAAATTAATATAAGGAAAGGAATCAACATGGCACAACAGTTATCTATCGATAAATCTATATTGCCTCTAACACCTGAGGTATCTACCAAAAATACAACTGATTTTACCACTGTATTGGATCACAATACACTGCTAGCTCCCCTGATCAACAACAATCCTTTCCTGGATGTGTCTGAGCAATTGCAGCCGCTGTTAAAAAGTCAGTTTGAACTGGGACAATCTTTCCTGACCACCGTACAACAATTGTTGCATGATCCTGAGCCACTAATGGAACCCACCCGCAATTTTTACCAAGATAGCTGTCAACTTTGGAATCAAACTTTTTCCTCATTTTTCGAGGGCCAAAATCCCCCAGAAGTTATCAAATCTAAAGCCTCTGATCGACGCTTCTCTCATTCCTCATGGAATAATGAGCCATTTTTCAATGCTATAAAACAGTCTTATCTTCTGTTTTGTCGCTTGGCCACTGAAACCATAGCAAACGTTCCAAGCCCGACAAAAGAGGCTCATAATAAGAATAAATTCGTTTGCCAACAATTCCTAGATGCTCTTGCACCAACAAATTTTGCCTGGTCTAATCCACAAGTCATTGAAGAAACAGTGAGCAGTCAGGGGCAAAACCTCATCACTGGGATGAATAATTTTCTTGAGCAAGGGCAACTCGAGCGTGGATTGTTGGGAATAAAAAATACAGATTTGAGTGCTTTTGAACTAGGGAAAAATATTGCCAAAACTCCAGGAAAGGTCGTCTTTCGCAATGAGCTTATGGAACTAATTCAATACAAAGCAACAACCGCAAAAGTATTTGAAACCCCACTGCTTATCGTCCCCGCCTGGATTAACAAATTTTATATCTTTGACCTGCAAGCGCACAATTCATTTATTAAGTGGGCGGTAGATAGTGGTCATACGGTTTTTGTTATTTCGTGGGTCAACCCTGACAGTCGTCATGCTCATAAAAATTTTGAAGATTATCTCAAAGAAGGGCCTATGGCTGCTTTAGAGGTTATCCAAAATCTAACAAAAAGCAAACAAGTCAATGCTATTGGTCATTGTTTGGGTGGCACGTTGTTAACGAGCTTACTAGCTTTCCTTGACAAGGATGCACAACAGTATTTTAAAAGTATCACTCTATTGACCTCAATTGTCGACTATTCTAAAGCAGGTGATTTACTCCTCTTCACAAATCAAAACACACTCGATGAACTTGACAAACACTTGGATAAATTTGGTTATCTAAGTGGCCCTCTAATGCAGGGCACATTTAACCTTCTACGTTCCAATGACTTAATATGGTCTTCCTTTGTGAACAACTATCTACTGGGAAAAGAGCCACCTGCTTTTGATTTATTATTTTGGAATTCAGATAGTACACACCTGCCGGCTGCTATGTACCGATTTTATATAAAAAATATTTTCCAAAAGAATTTATTGGCAACTCCCGGCGGATTAGAGCTACTAGGTAAACGGCTTGATGTTAGAAGCATAAACACCCCTGCCTTCGTTCTAGGAACCTTAGAAGATCACATCGCCCCTTGGCACAGCATTTTCCCAATGATGAGCCTACTGAATGGCCCAAAAAAATTCGTCCTCTCAGAGTCAGGCCATATTGCTGGAGTGGTTAATCCAGCCACAAAAAATAAGTACGGGTATTGGCTCAATGAGACGCATACCAGTGACCCACAAGAATGGCTAGAAAATGCCACAAAGCATACTCAATCTTGGTGGCACGAATGGAGTAAATGGGTCTCAGATCATGGGGGCGACAAAATTCAGGCCAAAGATCGCAAGCTCCAAGATAATCTTGAAGATGCCCCAGGATCATATGTTAAGATAAAAGCTAATTGATCAAAAATAGATTTGGATAAACCATAAGTAGACCGTGTTCCACGTCATATCTACGTAAGCAAATAAACTATCCAACCTAGATATAGTATATGTAAATACAGGACACAAGTTTAAGAAAAAATAAAATCTTAGTTCGCTGGCATTGAGATATCTGCACTTGATATATAGTTCATATTTATGCTAAATTAGAGGTGTCTTTAAAATAATTTGCAACATAGGAGAAACATATGAAACTCGATCGATATCTATCAGTACTAGCATTAGGCGGACTACTGACTCTAACAGCCTGTGATATGGGTAAAGAAGCAGCACAAGAAGAAACAACAACAATGGAAGAGAAATCTACAACCGAGAAATCTACAACCGAGGAAGCTGCACCTGTTGTTGAAGATACTACAGCTGACGATAGCGCCGAAGAAATGACTGAAGAGTCAGATGACAGCGATGATGAATCCTAAGCTTTTATCGTAGCTTTAGCTATATTTTTGTAACCTCTTACTTTTTCATAAAGTAGGAGGTTCTTATCCTTTCTGATTTGCATAAGAGCCAAAACAATTCTGTAAGCCTTTTTCATAATTATATCCTCGATAATTGCTTGCAGCGTATTATCGACTATACAATAAATTTCACACAATAATACCCACCACATTACACTCCCAGCTTGATTCATCATGACTTACACATCGCAAATTTCTTCGATTTTAGTAAGGAAAAATTTTGCTTAATTTTTAAGGGCTGAGTAGTTACCAGCCATCATTGTTGCTCGTTTTTTATGAGATATCCCTGCCCCCCCTTGACAAGAAATCAAATATGTAGAGAAAATACTGCCATTGTGAGAAGATTCAAGATAATATGTAGAAAATGCTGTGGGAGGGGATGAAAAATGAGGCAAGAGGTATTACGTGAATTATATGACTATGACGATTAATATTTTCTCTACAGTGAGTATATGCTGATGCAAGGTATTGTTTTTCCTGACATTTCTCCGATTGCGCTTTCTTTAGGTTCCCTTGATATCTACTGGTATGGCATTGCCTATGTCGCTAGTATTATCCTTGGCTGGTGGTATGCACGGTATCTAGTCAGAAAAAAAGACGTTGGTGTTAACGCGAAAAAGCTTGATGATTTTATCATTTGGGCCACGATCGGGGTGATTGTGGGAGGCCGTTTGGGCCATGTGGTATTTTACCATCCCCTTGAATACCTGGCTCACCCTTGGGAAATCTTATATTTCTGGCACCCTGGTCGCTCTTTCCATGGCGGGCTGCTTGGTGTTATTTTTGCTGGAGGATGGTTTTGTTGGCGGCGTGGAGTTCCCTTTTTGGCCTTAGGCGATATTGTGTGCTCAGTTGTGCCCATTGGTTTGTTTTTCGGGCGTATTGCCAACTTTATCAATGCTGAACTCTATGGACGTGTTACGGACGTTCCTTGGGGGGTGATTTTCCCATATGCGGGATCGCTACCACGTCACCCAAGCCAATTATATGAAGCGGCTCTTGAGGGAATATTGTTATTCCTAGCACTATTTATTCTGGAGCGAAAAACCAAAATTCGCTATGCCCGACCAGGCCTTATGACGGCGCTGTTTTTAATAGGGTATGGCCTAACCAGAGTGGTGGCAGAAGTCTACCGCCAACCGGATGATCATATTGGTTTCTTGGTTGGAGGCACCACCATGGGCCAATTGCTATCTACACCGATATTGCTCATTGGATTATTACTCAGCTGGCATGTCCTGAATCAAAAATCCAAAAAGTTAAGTCAAATAAGCAACTAAATAATGGCCAACTTAGAGCTCGAAGCGTACCTGCAACAACGGATTGTGCAGCATGGACCTATGAGCATTGCTGAGTATATGCAGGTTTGTTTGTATCATCCGCAATGGGGCTACTATTGTTCAAAGAATCCAATTGGGGCACAAGGAGATTTCATTACTGCCCCAGAAATTAGTCAGCTTTTTGGTGAAATGATCGGAGTATGGCTTTGGGATTTATGGTGTCGTATGGGAAAACCAAAGTCGGTTCACCTTATAGAACTTGGCCCTGGTTACGGTACACTGATGCAAGATTGCTTGCGGGGTATTAGCAAAGAATATCGCCAAGCCTTGTCGGTACATTTGGTTGAAGTGAGTGCCAGCCTGCAAAAGAAGCAACAGCAGACCCTTGAAGGTTATACAATTTCCTGGCAGGCAAGCCTGGAAGAAGTCCTGCAAAAATGTGCTGGGGAACCGGTTTTTATTATTGCTAATGAATTCTTTGATGCGCTCCCCATTCATCAATTATATAAAACTAGCCAAAGCTGGCAGGAGAAAAAAGTTACTTTTGACCAGCAACAACAAAAATTTGTTGAAACTCTTAGCAAACTGAGCCCTGCTCTTGAAACTAAAGAATTACCCGATTTGCCGGAAGGCTCAACCTTTGAAATTTGCTTGAGTGGCCTTGATTACATGGAAAAGGCGGCGCAGGCAATTGCACAACAAAGTGGGGCTATGCTACTTATTGACTATGGTCATTGTCAAACTTCGGAAGGTAATACATTGCAAGCTGTGCGCAAACATCATTGTCATGATGTCTTCAATGACCCAGGATCTGCGGACATTACAGCGCATGTTGATTTTGAAGCTCTAGCCAATATTGCAGGGAAAAATAATGTGCGGGTTTGGGGTCCCACGTTACAAGGTACTTTCCTCTCGGAGATGGGAGTGCATACAAGAGCACAATTGTTACAACACAACGCAACCATGCAACAAAAAGCTGATATTGAGCGATCCCTCCATCGGCTGGTCAGCCCCACCCAAATGGGACGTTTGTTTAAGGTTTTAAGTATTACATCTTATAAGATGCCAACTCCAAGTGGATTTGCAACATGTATACCGCCGATTGCCTGCGCGGCCTAACCCATGGCTTTTTAAGCCGTAGAGGAGGACATAGCCAAGGCCATTTCGATTCTCTCAATTTTGCGCTGACTAAAGGGGACGATAGTGATAGTGTACGACGCAATCGCGCCATTGCCCTGAAACGTTTGGGTCGAACAGACGCTTCCCTTGCGATAGCTCATCAGGTGCATAGCGCTGATGTCACGGTTGTGACGCGCCCATGGAAATTTGGTATTGAGCACGCGCCCAAAACTGATGCACTGGTGACAATACAACCAGACATTCTCCTTGGAGTTTTAACTGCCGATTGTGTGCCAATTTTATTAGCAGACCGCGCCGCTGGGGTTATTGCCACCATCCATGGCGGATGGAGGGGCCTAAGCCAGGGAATTGTTGCCAATACCCTCAAATGTATGGCAGATCACGGAGCTGTACCTGCGAACATAGATGCTGCAATTGGTCCGTGTATTCACCAATCTTCTTACGAGGTTGGAGAAGATGTTTATGCTGTTTTTCATCAAAAGGGAACTGAGATTTTCCCATTTTTTTCTGCGGGGAAAATTACTGGAAAATTTTGGCTAGATCTGCCGGCATTAGCAGGACATTTTCTTCAACGTGCTGGTGTGCATACGATTGAGCAGATTCCACTAAACACATACACCTGTGAAGAACGGTTTTTCAGTTGCCGGCGAGCAACCCATCGACAAGAGCCATCCTTTGGTTGTCAGCTTTCGGCTATTAGCCTTTAAGAGAGGGAATTATCAGGATATCAATGGGTTAATTTCATGCTGTAATTTTAGCTTGTATTTAAAATTTTAACCTGTTATTTATTTGGCAGTTGAATTATGGTCCCTGCTCAAAATATTTGGGATTATCGATAATTATGTTAGGAAATTTGATATGAAAAAATACCTTTATCTTCCAGCGGCCTTGTTAGCTATTCTCACTTTTACAGCGCAAACCTGTCATGCTACTGAGCCAACAGAAGGTCCTGCAAAGCAACAAAGAATTCATAATAATGACTATGCACCCGATGAGGAGGAACAAGAAGTACAAAATATAGAAGCACAAAACCATAATGACTATAACCTTTGGTTGAATATTAACGGTTTACACAATCCAATACTCAGGCTACATGATTTTTAACCACAACCATTTTTTAATTTTCCCTTAATCATTTACCGCGACAATAACAAAAGAATAATTTGTGTAAATTGAAAAAACAGGGGAAACGCCATGATCTATAAAGAATGTATTGATGCCTGCTTTGACGCGGTAAAGGCCGCTGAGCGTTGTGCTTACGAAGTCTTAAGTGACTCTAAGGATCAAAACCAGGATCGTGAAGCATGCATTATTTGCTCTGACATATGTGATGTTACTGGGCGTTTGTGCTCACGAGGCGAAGCACATGAGGATTTGTTCGATTTTTGTGCAAAAACTTGCGAAGAAGCTGCTGGTTGTTGTGACGAAATTGATCACGAATTTGCTCGCCAAGCCGCTCACGCGGCTCGTCAGGCGGCTGAGAAATGTCGGACTTGTGCGACAGATTGCAGATAGTTCTGATTTTTGAAATCTGATGTTCATCGACCGCACCCACGCAGGACAGCTCCTCGCCGACGAGCTGCAAGCATACGCTGAGCAGCCAGATACCATTGTGCTTGGTTTGCCGCGCGGTGGCGTGCCGGTTGCTTGTGAAGTAGCCAAAACTTTACATTTGCCCCTCGATATTTTTCTGGTGCGCAAACTTGGTGTGCCAGGACGCCGAGAGTTAGCCATGGGTGCTATTGCCTTGGGAAAGGTTACCTATCTTAATCGGGAAATCATTCATAGCCTCCACATTTCTAAGTCCGCTATTGCGGAGGTAAAAAAACAGGAACGCAAAGAACTTGAACGGCGCAATACAAAATATCGCGGTGATCAACCAGCCCCACAGCTTGAAAGTAAGACAGTGATTCTTGTCGATGATGGTATTGCCACTGGTGCTACAATGCATGCTGCAATCAATGCCATCAAACAGCAAAAGCCGAAAAAAATTATTGTTGCAACTCCTGGAATTGCGCCTTCAATGTGTTATGAATTCGAAAAGAGGGTTGATGAAGTTATTTGCGCTTACAAAAGTGAATCAAAATTTGCTGTGAGTCAGTGGTATCAATCCTTTCCTCAGATTGAAGATGAAGAAGTATGCGAGATTTTGAAAAAATCTGTGTTGTAGGATTCAAGGAATCTATACAACTCTAGTTATAATTGATATCGCTAAAGTGGAGATTTTCAATATATTGATGATACTGATACCACCTATTTGTCAGCTATGAATGGGCGTTTATAAAATCAAGCCCCATAACATATTATTATATGCTATGAGGCCGATGCTCAAATAAACTAAAGCTACAAAATAGCAAGGTGTCTATTGAGGCATTACTCTGCGTAAAACTTCATCTACGACTGTGTCTTGGGCTCTACCCATCATTCTTCTTGGCATATCTCGAGCCATTTCCCCTAGGTCCCCTTCACTTTGGCCAAGGGATTCTTCTTCTAGACCAAGAGAAGATAAGCCTTCGTCATCCATCATATCTGATTCATTTCCTCTGCCCTTGTTCTTACCTTGCTGGTGGTGCTCATAGTAGCCTTTCTTATGATTGGCGTAGTAGCCTTTTTTCCAATTCTCGTGCTTACCTTCACCATTTTGTCGGGAGTTTTGATGGTCGCCACCTCTTCTATGATTTCGCCATTTACGGTCTCCTCCACCTTTTCTATGATGTCTGGCATACTCACGGTCACTTCCACCACTTCTATGATGTCTGAAAGCTTTACGGTCACCTCCACCACTTCTATGATGTCTAAAAGCCTTACGGTCACCTCCACCACTTCTATGATGTCTGAAAGCCTTACGGTCACCTCCACCACTTCTATGATGTCTGAAAGCCTTACGGTCACCTCCACCACTTCTATGATGTCTGAAAGCT
>SDBT01005493.1_pt1 | contig 21242 bp, 15 predicted proteins | sample 2277101 | NCBI WGS metagenome assembly SDBT01 (sample SAMN10404973, study PRJNA504765) | marine sediment metagenome | isolation source: marine sediment core GS10_PC15, 103 cmbsf | place: Arctic Ocean: Southern Knipovich Ridge | collected 2010
AAATTTATCCCAGAGGTCAAGCAAGTAATCGCAATACCTTAAACTACGCAAAAATTATTTGCTTTGTATTTAAAGGTAATTACCTTTAAAATTTTATTTTTTTATCAAGGAAATTAAAGGCTTTAAGGAAGATTTCAAACGCCCAAATTCTATATAAATTTTTTCAATTGATTTTATAATTCTTCTTTACTTTTGCTAATAAGCTTTCCTATTTTCTTTCTCATGCGATGTGTAAGTTCGAGAAAAGCTTTTTCAACATAATCTCCGGTTTTAGCGGATGTTTCAATATATAAACAGCCTTCTTTTTTTGCATATTCTTCTACTTCACTCCTATCTATGATCTGACCAATTTCAGGTATTAAATCGGATTTATTCCCTATTATTACGCTGGGGATATCATTAATTACTATACTCCGCATTTCTGAAAGCCATTCTTTCATACTTGAAAATGTTTGATGTCTTGAAAGATCAAACACAATTAATGCTCCATATGCGCCTTCGTAAAAGTTACGATGGAGAAATTTAAATTTTTCTTGACCTCCTATATCCCATATATGGAGTTTTACAAATTTTTCTGGTTCGTATTCTAAAGTTTTAGTTAAAAAATCAACTCCAATAGTCACTTTATATTTTAAAGTAAATTCATTATGTATAAACCTGTTTAGTAAACTTGTTTTCCCTACCGCACCAGGACCAATAATTATAACTTTAAAGGAGAATTCCATTCTACTAATATTAATTTTATAGTTTAATCTATAATTATTTATTATCTTTTTAAGTTTCATTTTTTTGTTTTCAAATGACTTAATACCTGTGTCTATTTCCCATCTTTATTTCACACCAAAACTTATTACTTAAATTTACGATAATAATTTTTTTAAATATATAAAGAAAAAGACATGAGATGCACTCTAAATTTTAAACTTCGTTCTTTTTTTTTTTAATCGACGTGTAAGATTATAGAATAGATTATCTACAAACAAATTAAAATAGTTGAATATAATTAAGAAATATAATAAAGAAATTACAGAAATTTATACGAAAAAATTTCCTAATGATAAAGTAATTATAGATGATAATTACAGGAATAAGTAGGTATTAAATTATGAATGATATAATCCTTTCCGATAAATGTCCCTTATGTGATATTAAATTAGAAGATACAGGTGATGGTTTGCATTTTTTTTGTAGTAAATGCAGTAATTCATGGTTATTAGATGATTTAGAAAGTAAACTAATACAAAAGAATTTAGAAAAATGGTTTTAACTACTAGAATCTCCGAAATCGGAGGAAAAGATCGTTTAAGAAAGCAGCTTATATTCTAAATTCTAGATTTGATTTTTCTTTTTTGAAATCGGTAAGTAAAGCCAATTAACTTAAACAATTATTTTATTATAAAAACATTTAAGAGAAAGAATGAATTTATTTAAAAAAAAAAAAAAATTCTAGCGAACAAACCTAAAGTAGGTAAATAATATGAAATTTTCTAAAACAATTACGGAAGTTATTGAAGAGCGTACTTCACGGCGAACTTATAAAATGCAAATAATTGAACAAGATATGAAAGAACGCCTTATAGAAACATTGAAACTTAGTGGAATAGAGACCCCGTTTAGTACATATGCGAAGAATTGTCGTTTTAAATTGGTTGCTATACCTGAATTTGATATAAATAAGAGAAAGAAGATAGGTACTCATGGTTTGATTAAAGGTGCCCAAGAATTTATTGTAGGGGCAGTTGAAAATTCAGATTACAATCGGGAAAATTTTGGCTATTTAATGGAGTTGATTATCTTAGCTGCTACGGATATGGGTTTAGGTACTTGCTGGTTAGGTGGATTTTTTAATCGAAGCTTATTTTCTGAGAAGATTAATTGCACTCCAAATGAAATCGTACCTGCCATTACACCAATTGGATATTTTCCTGAAAAAAGACGTTCTAAGGAAAAAATTATTCGAACCGCTATTAAAGCTGATCAACGTAAACCCTGGGAACAATTATTCTTTGAAGAGAGTTTTGGTAAACCATTACTTCGAAAAAATGCAGGAAGGTTTTCCACACTATTTGAAATGGTTCGACTTGGACCTTCTGCAGGTAATAGGCAACCATGGAGAATTGTCAAGGAGTTAAATAGAAATAATTTTCATTTTTATACTATAGAAGGAAAAGGATTGTATAAACAATTTCTACCTTTAGATATCGGAATTGCTACTTGCCATTGGGATCTTACAGCAAAAGAAATAGGAATTGAGGGAAATTGGGAAATTAATCAATCAGATGTCCTTGGATCTGAAAAATTTAATTATGTGATTTCCTGGAAAAGTAATTAATTCACTAATTAATCACATTTCTTTCTATATTTATAGTGAAGTGGTCTAAAAAAGATTGTTCTGATCAAAAAAACGTTAAATATAGATAGCTTTTTTTTTTTCTGTTTATTTTTAGAATTACAACAAAATAATTTTAAAAACATTTAAGAGATAAAATGAATTTGTTGAAAAAAAAAAATTATTTTAAATTAGTTAATTAAATAAAAGTTGATTTTATGAATAAATTTCGTGTAGCAATTGCCCGTTATAGAAAAAAAACAAAGTCTTTAAAAAAAGCTATCGAACTTGCAGGCACATTTAATGGCCTATCTGGCACTGAGAAGGTGTTTTTAAAACCTAACATCGTTTACTGGTCTACTGCTCCTGATTTTCTGAAATATGGAGTAATAACAACTTCCCGCATTGTTGAAGATACGATCATCATTTTAAAAGAGTATGGCATTAAGGACATTACTATAGGAGAAGGAATCGTTACTTCTAATCCTAAAGATGTAGCAAGTGCAAAACATGCTTTCGAATATCTTGGTTATAATAAATTTAAAAAACGTTATGGAATAAAAGTTATTAATATAATGGAAAGACCTTTTGAAAAAGTCCAGATAAGTGAGGGAATTACTCTCAACTATAACATCGATTCTCTTCACAGCGATCTTATTATTAGCCTTCCTGTCCTTAAAACGCATGCCCAAGCGCGTGTGAGTTTAAGCATAAAGAATTTAAAAGGGCTGATAGATATTGCTTCTCGAAAAAAATGTCATTCTGCTGATACTGAAAGAGATCTTGATTTTTTCTTATCTCGGTTACCTAAAAATCTTCCGCCTACTGTCGCAATTATAGATGGAATTTATACGAATGAAAGAGGACCCGGTTATGATGGAAAAATGAGAAGAAGTAACATCCTAATAACCTCTACTGATTTATTTTCGGCTGATAAAGTTGGGGCAGAAATTCTTGGTTATAATCCTTTAGATGTTCCATATTTTGTCCATTTTAGCGAAAATAATAATAGACCCTTAGATTTTTCAGATGTTGATATTGTTGGAAAAACGATAAAAAGTGTAAAAAATTATCATGATTATAAGTTTCCCTACTCTGATGATGGTTTACGTCCGATAGCTTTTGACAAACAAGGTATTAAAGGAGTTTCTTTTCGTGAATATGATAATACCACTTGTACTTATTGTTCAATTATAACGGGCATAATACCGTTGGCAATTTCTTATGCTTGGGAAGGAGATCCTTGGGATGATGTAGAGATTATCTTAGGAAAAAGAATGAACCCAACACCAGGAAAGAAAAGAACTATTTTATTAGGGCAATGTATGTTTAACAAACATAGAAATAATCCGGATATTAATGAAATGATTCCTATAAAAGGTTGTCCGGCTAAAATTGAGAATATCGTGGAAGCTTTGCATAAAGCAGGGATTAAAGTAAATTCTGAAATTTTTGAAAATTTAGAGAAAATTCCTAGTTTTTTTGGATTAGCTTATAAACATCGTTTTAATGAGTTTCATGAATCATTTTTTAATGAAAACGTCGTAGATGAGACCGTACCTCCCATAGACGATATAGGAGTAAGTCAATTTTTTCTAGATATTAATTCTAATTTAAATACTCATCCAAAAAAGCAAGCAAAGTTTGAAGTAAGATTTTTTGGCTTATTTGGTGAAAAAAGTACAAATGCGATTAAAAACATCATTGTTGAAGGTCCTCATAATTATGAATTTAAATTTAAAAGTCAATTATTTGATTTCAACAATGGAAATGGATATATAGTAGATAATTTAAATCTTGGGATGATTAGATACCTTGCCTTTGATCGAAATGGTTACTTGGATGATGGTGAATATAAAATCATTGTAGAATATTGGAATGATGAAAATCGCTACAAGAAACGAAATCTACAAGCTAATAGAAAAATCTTAAAAGATTATCTTGAAGTAAAAGATAAAATCACTTACTCATTCGAAGAAAAGCCAAAATATTTGGGTGATCCACGAATTTTTATAAGTACTAAATGGACACCTCTAAAAAAACTAAGCGGAATTGATGCGTACTATGCGAATTATGTTTCTGAAGGAAAAACTGATAATATTAATCTCCACGATTTAACTTTTGCTGATAATATATTTGTGAATTCAATACTCATGCCTTCCTATCGTTTAAACAAAGCTTCTACTTTGATAAATACTCGGTGGAAACCTTTGAAACCTAATACCAAATATACATGGTTAACAGAAATATATGATTCGAATAAATTAAGCGATATTAATATATCTATAAATCAACCAATCCAATATTTTAAAACTATCTAAAAAAAAAGTTAAAAATAGAAAAAGGCATTAAATATTGGCAAAATTTTAAATTTTTACAAAATCTATTTTCTTATGAATTAATTTAGTGAATTTGAAATACAGATTCGTCCTATTCAAGTTGTTATCACTCCATATTTCAGAAAATCAGGAGCAGTAGACCAGTAAACGATATTAGGCTCAAAAATACTTTTTCATTATCAGTTAAATTATACTTTTATATTTAGTGTCTTCCTCTTTAACTTAAAAAGATAATATATTCGAATTTTGGGCATATTTCATTAAAATTAAGTATTATCACAAAAGTTAATTATCTTTCAATAATTAATTACTTTATATTTTAAAACAAGTTATTTTAAATGTATTATGATTGAAATAGATAAAAGAAAAAATTCTGAAAATTCCGAAAAACAAGATGAAGAAAGGAAAAGGCCAGCGAAACGAGTGAGAAAAACACAAGGTCAAATAATTCAGGAATCATTAGGTCTGAATCCTACAGATATTCAAGATGTCGAGAAAAAGCTTTTCATTGTGCGGTTTTTAGATTATTTTTCTGAAGAAACCTTAGATTTTGTCTTTAAAGACCGTACTTTAAATCAATACTTTGAGCAAATAACAAAGCATATAAAAGCATTTAGTATAGGAAGGGAAGAAGATCGGCTTTTAGAACAAAGTTTTGAATCTAAAAAAATTTTAGATATTATTTATAAATTAAAAGAAAAAGCAGAAGAACTTGCTAGGAGTAAAGGTGTTAAAGGTTCAATAGATAAACGTTTACGTAAACTTTCTTTATTAGCTATGCTACCAACTTTTGCAGTTATTATTGTAGTATCCTTTATAATTCCAAATCTTATGATTCTATTTCCGATTCTATGTATCTCTTGTATGATACCTCAATTAGTTAAGGGTAAGGTTGTTAAGAAATGGTTTGAATTTAAAGAGCAGAATAAGCATCAGATATATAACGATAATAGAGAAGATATTATGATCTTAAAAAATTTTGCGGGCGAAATATTAGACAATATTCGATCACGGCTTTTAGAGTTGAAGGTACCTCTTCAACTAATAAAATTTGTTCTCCACAGTCAAGATTATGAAAATTTACATTTGTTGAATCAGAAAAATGTAAGAGGAACTGTGCAGTATTTTTATACTTTTGAATATCCTGAAGGAGCAACTCCGTTTCCAATTCCCGAGGAACTTGAGAAATTTAATCAACCACTATTTCCTAAAAAAAAGAAAACCGATAAATTGGAGAAAAATTTTGTAGTGCTTACAGAAATGAAGGGAAAAGATGGCATCATCTCTAAATTTATTCCAACTCTAAAAGAGAAGTTAGCTGAAAAGATAAATGATATGTTAAATAACTCAGAATTTAGTAAAGCTTCAACTGATTTCGAAACAATAATACCTGATTATGAAAGCACGGCGATTTATTGTTTATGTGGTGAAGTTGTGGAAATACGTAATGTCCAGATTTGTAATTGGAAAGATCAATTCAAATACTATTTATTTGAAGGAAAAGAATGTAAATGTGGAGAATCTGTTTATGCGCTTTCCTTAATGGATGAATCTATAGAAATTCCTGAAGAATTAAAAGGTATTTTTTCAAGTTAAGTTAATTTTTTTATTTTTTTTTATAAGTTTTAGAATAATAATCATATAATAAACGATAACCTCGAACTGCTCGTTCAATTTCATTCTCAAAAACAGGGATTTTTAAATCAGAAGCAGTGTTAAGAACGCGTTTAGCACCTTCTCTCTCGGCTTGAATTAATATTGTAATTATTGGTTTATCTGGATAAGATTTTATGAGGTTTTCAAAAATACTGAAATCGAATTCAATTTCAATAAAAAATTCTAAAGCAAGGATTAAACCATCTACATTTTTATCTTTGAGTAAAGCTTCTGCAGAAGTATTATAAATATCGCAGATTTTTGTTCCTATAAACTTTTCTGGTGGCCAATAATCAACAGGATTTCCATATTCGCATGTTGAGCCTCCTACTTTTTCTAATATTATTTCTTGGGATTTTTTTCCTGGCTTAGCTAACGATAGTTGTTGATCTCTCATCGCTTTTACGATTATATGAATTGCTCCAGAAGAAGGTCCAATAATTCCTAGATTTGGACCATTAGGTCTCGGACACCATAGAAATATTTTAGCTAAGTCAAAAAGTTCAATATAATTCTTTACAGAAATCCCCCCCACCTTTTTCAAGTTGTCTTCCATAACTTTGTCTTTCCCAACATAGAAAAATAACACTGGCTTAAATGCTGATACTTTTTTTACAGTCTCAATTAATTGACTTGATATATCTCTTAGAAATATAGATATGACCTTTACAGTATTATCATCTAAAAAGTATTCCAAAATATCAGACTCAGTAATATGAAAACCTCTTCCCAAGTGGATCACTTTAGAGATAGGTAATTTTTGAGAGGGTACCCACCATCCTAAAGCACCAGCTAGCCCTCCCGATTGTGCGATAACTCCAACACCTTTTTTGATATTCTTATATTCTCTCATAATATGCTTTCTAACAGGTATGAGAGATGTTGTAAAGTTATCAACAAAATTAATTATCCCCAGCATAGAAGGCCCAAGATAAGTAATTTCATTTTTTTCACAAATATCTCTAATTATTAGAGCGGTTTTCAAATATTTAGCTCCTGGTTTTAGTTCAGATTGTATAGTTAAGTGTTTGACTCCAAATTGAGCTAATTTTTCTATAATTTCTACAATTTTTTGACTTATTACAATAACTGCTAAATCAGGAATTTCAGGGAGTTCTTCTATTGATGAATATGATTTAACACCTAAGATTTCACTGGCATTAGGGTTCAAAATATAGATTTTTCCTTTATAAAAGATCTCAAAAAGATTTTTTAGGATCGTATGATTGAAAGAAAATAGATTGCGGGAAGCACCCACTATAAGTATTGAGCTAGGATTGAAGAAAGGTTTAAGATTTTTCACAGTTTATCTTAAATTTAATTCATTACTTGTTATAAACCTTATTGTAATTTTTTAAGGATTAAAGAGGAGATACTCTTATTGGAAATTTAAATGTTAAAAAAAGAAAAAACTACATTAAATATTACTATTATCTCTTAATGTTAGAATATACGCTATATTTTAAAAGAAGAAATCCATTAACTATAATTGAATAGTTAATTTTCCATATTTTTATATGTCTTAAATCTTAATTTAATTAACATTCATTTTTATTCAAAATTTCGAGGAGTCATTTTGAAAAGCTACGATGTAATTTTTATTCATCCACCTAGAACGTTAAAGACTGTTCATGGTAAGAATACCAAATTTAAGCGAGGTGAATTCATTTTCATTCCTATGGGTGTTTTTGCTATAGCTGATTTCCTTGAGAAAGAAGGTTTTGGAGTAAAAATTATAAATTATCCTCTTGAACGATATCTAAATCATAATTGGTCATTAACTGACTTTCTTAAAAAAATTAATTATGATGTATGTGGAATAGATTTACATTGGATACATAATGCACATGGTGCTATTAAAGTTGCTAGAATCGTAAAAGATGTAAATCCAAATGCAAAAGTGGTTCTTGGAGGATTTAGTGCTTCATATTACCATAGTCAAATTTTAAAAAACTATAAAGTAATTGATGGTATAATTAGAGGAGAGGGTGAAATTCCACTTTTAAAATATGTTCAAAAGATTAATCAAAATCAACCTTTAGATTCCATTCCTAATTTGTCTTATCAAGATTCCTCTAGGCACATAAAAATTAATTCTCTTTCCTATACTGCTAAGACTTTAGATGATTTAAATTTTACAAATGTATCACTACTAAAAAATGCAAAACAATATTTTGAACAGAGTAGAAAGATTATGGGAATCTCTTACAATCTTCCCATTGGAAGAGGTTGCCCATTTAATTGTCCTTTTTGTGGAGGAGGTCAAAGAGCTCAGCAAAATTTAGCAGGTCGAAATAAAGTAATTCTCAGAAGTCCGGAAAAAGTAATAGAAGACATAAGTCACATTATCAACAAATATAAAGTTACAAGTATCTTTTTTGGACATGGTACCTATCCTGCTAGTTTAAAATATTGGAAAAGATTATTTGGGCTGATTCAAAAAGAAAAATTTGATATTAGTGGAGATTTAGAGATATGGCGTTTACCCTTGCCTAAAGAAATGTGGAAAATATTTTATAAGACTTTTACTCATAAACACTCATCAATAAGTATTTCTCCTCGAACATTATCAACTAAAGTTCATCTAAAAATAGCTCAAATTTGTGATCCGACATTTAAATTTCCTAAGAATCAAATTAATGATTTAATAAAAAACGCGAATTTATTTCAAAGAGCTTTAAGAATATGGTTAACAATTGGTTTTCCATTCCAAACTCGTCTTGATGTTATTAGAGATTTTAATTTTGCTATAAAATGTCTATTTAAATATGGAAAATCTAATTTCAAACCAATTACTATAATGAGTGAGCCATATCATATTTTCCCCGGTTCTCCTGCTCATGAATCTCCTGAGACTTTCGGAATAAATTTAAAATATAATTCTTTTCTGGAGGTTGCTGAAGCCTTTAAAAAAACAAAAATTTCTTTTTTTTATAATGTAATAAATTATGACAAGAAGCATTTTTCAAGAACTTCTATTATTAATGCAAATAAGCTATTATTTTTAAGCACTGCTCCCATGTTTCTAACAACTGGTTCTAAACAGCCTAAAACGAGAGATAAATAAAAGTTTAATTATTACATAATTCTATTTGATATAAAAGACTCATTTAACTACTTTAGAAAATAATTCGATAAGGATTTAAATTTTTTTTTTACTATAATTCTAATTCATTTCGAAATTTTTAATTAAAAATGAGTTTTATAAAATTAATTAAAAAAATTTTTAAAGAATACTACACAAATTAAAAAAAAATTAGGATTAATGGGAAAAAAAAAAAAAATTGATTAGAATTTTGAGACATAAATCAAATTCTAATGATATTTTAAGAAGATTTCCATAATATTTGCAAATGGAGTATTTAACATATGGACAGTAGTAAAATATTTAAATCGCGAATAATCATAATGCTTGGTTTTATTTGTTTAACTTTCCCAATTGCATTTTTTTGTATGTTTTTAATAAATGTCCCAGTTTTTTCTTCTTTATTTAATGGTTTTTTTACTTCTGGTAATTCAATTTTCTTTCCATCTTTTCCTTATATCAATATAATATGGTTTTTACCTGAAAAAATTCAGTTAGTCCAATTTAGTGTTGGTCGTTTGATTGATCTCATCATTATTATTAACATAATATATTCCATTGAAACTAGTTTTTATCATTACATTATAAGGGTGTGTTTTAATGGGAATACTCTGATGTTTAATTATATAGATTTATCTTTTATTGGCTCTAAAGAAAAAATCGATGGGCAGTCTCAAAACCCAAACCAATTATTTGAACTCAATAATGAATCAGCATATTATCTCGATGATAAATTTTTAGGTTTTACTGAAAGAAATTGTCAATTAAATAAGAGAAATGATAGTTATTATGCTCATTTAAGAAGAAAAAGGTATAAAAGTATCATTATTCAAGATATATTATTAAATGGAAAATCCAAGTTCATATTTAATAATCTCTATAAAAATCTTCATGTTTCTTGTGATCATTTTATTTTTGACAATTTTTGGATCTCGCTTTTTAAATATCTTATTAATCTCCATCCCAAAATTTATAGCTTTACTGATTCTAATGAATTCCGATGGGAGGAGGGATAAAAAATTCGAATAATTAGTATAAGATATGATTTAAGACAGTTAATGAATTTAAACTAAACAACAAATTAATGAGAGTACGATAAAAAAGATTATTAAAAATGAATTAGAAAATATTTGGAAAAATAAAAGGTGAAATAATTTGGAATGGAATAATGAAATTGACAATATGTATGAAGAAATCATGGAACAAACTCCTGAGACGTTTCGCGCATCGATTAAACCAATGCTCCGTGAAGCTGCTGAAAAAACGGCACGACTTAGGAATTCTGGATTTGTAAGTAAGGATGATTTATTATCCGCGCTATTCGAGATAACACCTGAGGCATTTCAACCAACAGTCATAGAGGATATGAAGAAGTTAGGAATTGATACGGACCGATATGTGAAATTATCAGCAATTAGGAAGAAATATGCACGTACATGGGATGAAATCGGTGGTGCATGGGCCCCCGGAGTCTATCACTTTACCATGTTTCTAACTGATCGGTGCAATCAAAAATGTCTTCACTGTGCCGCTGGGTTGATAGAAAAACGTTCAGAGTTCTCAACAGATCAATGGATTCAAATTATCGAAAATATTGAACAAACATTACGAAAACGTGGTCGACAAGGTTGTTATATATGGTTTGGTGGAGAACCCACCCTTCGCAAGGATCTTAAAGAGTTGATAAAATATTGCGGTGAAAAGGGATATTATCAAGCGATTTCCACAAATGGTATGCTCTTTGATGAGGAACTAGCAAAATTATGCGCAGATGTCAAAATGCACCATGTATTTATTAGCTATGATAGTGTTTATCCTGAAAGGGCTGCAAAAATTAGAGGTGTTCCAAAAGCAGGTGAAGCAGCTGAGAAAGCCATTAAATTAGCATTGAAATATGGCCACCTTGTCATTTGTACAGCAACAGTTCAAAAAGAAAATTTCGATGAATTGGAAAAAATAAAAGAAAAATTAGATTCATTGGGTGCAATACCATATTTCAGAGCTGTTATAAAGCAGCGAACTGCGGAGAAAAATTGGGACGAAATTGGGTTGGATTTTGATGAATTTCGGCAATTCTACGAATTCAAATTCAAGCATGTTGTTGATGCAATTAGAAACGGGGAAGCATCTTTCCTCAATAAAGTCTACACTTATGACATGGTACCTTTCATGGAATGCCCTCGCAATGATGAGGAGCGAACAGCATTAGAATGGGGCGTTGGATGTCAAGCATGTCGTTCCGTCTCGGGCATCGATGTTAATGGAGATTTCTTCCCTTGCGATTATCCATCTCAATTAACCTTGGGTAATGTAATGAAGCAAGATTTTGAGGAGATTATGGAATCAGAAATATTTAAAGCTATCAGGAATAGAAAAATAAAAGGCAGATGTGCTACTTGCCATCACCTCGATTTATGTGGGGGTGGTTGTAGGGTCCACGCAGAAAACGAAACGGGCGACTTCTTAGCCTCCCTTCCTTTCTGTTGGCATGATGATAACTATATACATGAGCGTAGTAAATAAAGGTGAAGGTTTTGGAGTGGGAAAAAGAAACGGAAGAATTATTTGGTAAAATACTAGAAAAAATGCCTGAAGGATTTCGTCCTTCTGTAAAACCAATGATAATAGAGGCCGCTGAAAAAAGATGTTTAGATCGAAATGGCGCCTATATTAATGAAGCGGACGTGATTACAGGTATTTTTGATATCATCCCTGAAGCATTTAAGTCCATGTTGGTTGAGGATTTGACATCATTAGGAATAGATGTTGAGCGTTATTTAGAACTCAAGGAAATAAAAGATAGACTAAAAGTTTCTTGGCAAAAGCTGGAAAGGGGCTTTCATCCGGGGAATATTCATTTTGCTATGTATATTACCGATAAATGCAATCAAAAATGTCTTCATTGTGCGGCGGATGATCAAGTAATACGACCTGAATTATCAACAGAGCAGTGGTGTCAGATAATAGAAAATGTTGAAACTGGTTTGCGGAAACAAGGCAGGCATGCTTGTTTTGTTTGGTTCGGAGGTGAACCTACTTTGCGTAAAGATATTGGTGAGATCATGAGATTTTGTAAGGAAAAAGATTACATCCATGCCTTAATTACAAATGGTGTAAGTTTTAATGAGGAATTCGTTAAAATGTGCAAGGAGAATAATATTAGTCACATATTTGTAAGTTTTGATAGTATAGATCCAAAGAAAAATGATGAAATCCGTGGGTTTCCCAATTCCTTAGACTATGCTAAGAAAGCAATCGAATTATGTTTAAAATATGGAATTTTTGTGTGTTCTTCAATCACAGTTATGAAACAAAATATTAATGAGATAGAAGAGCTCAAAACTTTATCGGAAAAATGGGGCTCACAACCATATTTTAGATGTGTTGTTAAACAAAATCGAGCTGCTGATTTTTGGGGCGAAGTTGGCCTCAATAAAGAAGAATATAAGAAAATGTATGATTTTAAATACAAACATGCCATTGAGACAATAAAAAAAGGCAAAGCTGGCACTTTACCTGCTTATGAAATTTATGATATGGTACCATTTATGGAACAACCTGAAAACGATAAGGAAATGACGGCAATTGAATGGGGTGTAGGATGTTTAGCCTGTCGAACTATGATGGGTATTGGTATAGATGGAACAATATTCCCCGCCGGATATCCTACAACATTGACACTTGGAAACGCATTAGTGGATAATTTTGAAGAAGTATTAAATTCGCAGCTCTACAAGGATATTCGGGATAGAAAAAAGATTAAAGGAAAATGTGCGTCTTGCCATCATCTAAAGTATTGTGGAGGGGGATGCCGTGTAACTGCAGAATATATTACAGGTGATTTCTTCGGATCTTTCCCATTTTGTTGGCATGAAAATGATCATGAGCATGATATTGATGATGTTCAAAAAGAACAAATTGAATTATTAGAAGGATAAAACAAATTTAATTTCATTAAAATTTAAAAATAATATAATAAAGGGAAGTAAGTGCGCGTATTAATATTTTCAGGGAGTCGGGAGATTGTTCATGTGATGGTTCCACCCATCGGTGAAATATATTTAGCTTCTTATCTCCTAAGTAAAGGACATGAAGTAAAATTAATAGATTTGACTCTAAGTAATGATAGTAAAAGAGACATTGAGAAAGTGATAAATGATTTTAACCCTCAAGTAATAGGTATATCGATTCGTAATGTAGATTCTACGACTTATCCTGGAAATCTATTTTTTTATTTACCAGTTAAAAACATTATTCAATACATCAAACAAATTTCTGATCCAGATATTCAAATAATTTTAGGTGGACCTGGTTTTTCCATCTTTTCAGAGGAAATCCTTAAGGATTTAAATCATAATATTGGAGTAGTTGGTGAAGGAGAATATGTTTTTGCTGAAATTCTCAAGTATATTAAGAATGGAGACGATCCAAGAAAAATTGAGAAAGGGATTTGTTTTCTAGATTCAAATGGCGTATATCATCAGAGACCGCCTTGGTATATTGATAACCTTGATGACCTCCCATTTCCAACACGAGAACTGTTGGAAAATGATGCATATCTTATAGATCCAATGAAGGTGAATGGAGCAACATGGGGGAATATTCAAACTAAACGGGGATGTCCAATGAATTGTATTTATTGCAGTTATCGATATATTGAAGGTTCTATACCACGTTTTCGCTCTCCAGAAAATATAGCTAAAGAGCTTGAATTAATGGTAAATAACTATAGTATAAAAAATGTATTCATTGTTGATAGCCTTTTCAATTTGGACTACAATAATGTGAAAGAGATTTGTGAAGAAATTTTAAAACAAAAAATTGATGTGAAATTGGGAGCCAACTATGCTCCAGATAAAAGTTTTATTGAACTCATGCCACTAATGAAAGAGAGTGGGATTGTACACTTAGCAACTGGTATTGAATCTTTATCAGATGTGATGCTGAGCAATATGAATAAAAAGAGAACCTCAGATGATGCTCTCCTAACTTCAAAAAAATGTTTCGAGCTTGAAATTGAACAATTGATACATATAATTGTTGGAGGTCCTGGAGAAACCCTCAAATCTGTTCAGGCCTCTTTTGATCGGTTAGAAACTATAGAGAGTTTTAGAGGGAATTTATGGCAAGGAGATGGAGATATTATTATATTTGTTGGGATGAGAATATACCCACATACACCTCTGCAGCTCATTGCAGAACAAGATGGGATAATACAGAAGGGCGAAAATTTATTGAAACCAAAATTCTATATCTCTCCAAAAATGAAGGAAGTAGATCTGTTTCAAATTGTTAGGAAGTATGGTGAAATTAATCCAAGATGGATGATGCCAGGACTTGGGTTCAATAATCCAGAAGGATTTGCTGAAATGAGTAACGTTCAATTTGCATTATATCAAAAATAAAAAAAATAAATTAAAAATATGATGAGAATAATATGAAAGAAACAGAACAAGTTGGTTGCGGCGTGTCTTTACGCGAAGCAATGCCCCTTGGAAAAGAAACACCATTGGAAGTCATTAAGCAAATAGGAGAAGATGGACTTTCTGGTGGACTTGGCGATGTGTGCTTTTACGCAAGTTTTGATTGTAACTTAAATTGTTACATGTGCCTTGTAAAACATATGAAAGGTTTAAAAATACCTAAAATGTCAATGGAGCAAATTAAAGAAGGATTTAAGGATGCCAAAACTTTATTCCATCTAGGAGGAGAACCTTGGGTTACGGGTAATATGATGGAAATGGTAGAGTATTTTGATAGTCAAGGAATAAATCAGATAATGTCAACAAACGGAACTAAAATCACTGAAGAAATCGCCGAAAAATTGGCAGGGTTAAAAAATTTCGTAAACATACAAGTCTCGCTGAATGCATCGAATGAATTGGACGGTAAAATCAGGGGATGGTCAAAATCTTTCGAAAAATCTGTCGAAGCTATAAAAATTCTAGTAAAAGCAGGTTTGTCAGTATGGATCCATTGTACAATTGTAAATGAAAATATTGACGATTTAGCTAATTTAGTCAAGCTTGGTGCAGATCTTGGAGTTGGCGCAGTTAATTTCATCTTTGCACATGTAATAACTGAGGAAGATATTAAAGCTTCAAAAGAGCTAATGAAGAAATGGCTTGGTGAAGATGTTGAGATTAAAGGATATGTTGGAGAATTGTCGTATTCTGAGGAACAGTTAATTAATAGTATCAAGGCATCAAGAGAAGAGGGGAAGAAGCATGGTCTTACAGTTATGTTCTTTTCAAAATTTTTCGGAGATAATCCAGAAAGATACTGGCGAGGAACATTGCTTGAAGAAGAACAACCTATTTGTCAACTAACCTTGATGTCACCAATGACACCTAACGTTGGGCCGGATGGCTCGGTATACAACTGCCCTTATATAGTAAAAAGCTTTGGGAATATAACTGAAAAGTCCCTTAAAGAAATATGGGATTCCAAATCCATACGAGATTTTCGAAAGGGTATGATTAATGATAAACTACTACCTATATGTAAGCGCTGTCCATGTAGTGACATTATCGATGTTTCTAGTTCTAAAAAGCATGAATTACTGGATATAACCAAGTGGTCTGAATATTTAGAACAATTAACTAAGGAATTCCATGATTTGCCTGAAGTTCAACCGATTTTGGCGAGCATTGAACCAACAATCTTCCAGTATAATCTTAATGATCATCCAGAGCTGTCATTTTGGCATGCTTTTGATAAAAATGGCATTCGAGGCGGTATGGGGGAAAATACCGAAGATAAAGATTTTATTAAACTCATCCACAAGGCTGATTTTGAAGTAGTGAGAAAAATTTTTTCTGGGGAACAAAACCCTGTCCAGGCAACCATGGCTGGGCTTTATATAGTTGATGGAGACATGGCTAAGCTAATGGCTTGTGCCCCACTATTGCCGTTACAAGTAAAAGCACATGAAAAAATAATATAAAAATTAATTAAATAAAAACACAAATAAAGAGGTTAAAAAATATGGAACATGAATTACTAGATCCAAATAAATGGACTGAGTATATAGAGAGGTTAACTAAGGCATTTCATGATTTACTTGAGGTTCCACCGATTTTGGCGGGCATTGAACCAACTGTCTTCCAATATAGCCTTAATGATCATCCAGAGCTGAACTTTTGGCAAGCTTTTGACAAAAATGGCATTCGAGGTGGTATGGGGGAAAATTCAGAAGATGAAGACTTTATCAAACTCATCCACAAGGCTGACTTTGAAGTGATAAGAAAGGTCTTTTCTGGGGAACAAAACCCCATCGAAGCAACTATGGCTGGAATTTATGTGGTTGAGGGAGATATGACCAAGTTAATGGCTTGTACCCCACTATTACCATTACAAGTGAAAGCTCATGAAAAAGTGATCTAAAAATTAATTTTTTTTTTTTTCAAAAAATGTAATAAAAATGTTAAAAATAAAATGGAGACTTAATAAAAAATGGAATGGCAACCAGAAGTAAAAGAACTCTATGATAAAGTAGTTTTAAACATGCCAGAAATGGTTAGACCAGTTATAAAGCCTCAACTCTTTGAAAATGCTGAAAAAAAATGTGAAGAGCGACGTGGTAAAATGGTAGCTGAAGTAGATCTCATTGTAGCTTTATTTGAAATAACTCCAACTGCCTTTCAGCCAATTATGATAGGGGATTTGAAGACATTGGAAGTTGATTATGAAAGGTACCTAGCTAAGGTCAAGTCAGACTTCAAGTGCATGAATGATTTGGAACAGATGGTTAAAGATTTTGCAAAAATTTGTGAGATTACTGGCGTTAACTTTAATGAGGATACGACTCGTAAAGTTTTTAATGTATATAAAGAATTTTTTTCAGGGGCTCCCATTTCAATTAGAACTACGACCAAACCGGTTGAGCGTAGAGATGTGGCACTTAGATATGTAGAATTTTTTATGCCACATAATCCAGATCCTTATACCAAAGCTATTATTGAGGGATTAATTGAAAAAAATGATCACCCGATTCATGAAATGATTAAAGAGGCTATGGATACTTTTCAAATGATGGGTTACGGGGTTGACGTGGACGCTAGTACAGGATTATCGAAAATCTGGCCGTTTATCGTGCCTGGTTCAATTGAGCCTATCTTTTCAATGAAATCAGCTCCAGAAAGTATAAAAAAATATCGAGATTACTTTATTAAGCATGATTTAACAGCTTTCAGCGTGTTTGCTTTTGATTTTCTACATAAAACTACAAACATCTATTTCATGCTAAAACAACCACCTAAGGCAACATATAATAATTGCGTAGCCCTTGTAGAAGAATTAGGCTTTGAAGTAGCTTCTAAGGAGGTAATGGAAGGATGTATGAAAGCGGCGCATCTCAATTATACATTTAGCTGGGATTCAGATAAAATTGAGCGGCTCTGTTTTGGCATGTCATGTGATGATCCTAAAGAGGTTCCAGTGCATTTTCATCCTTTAATGAAAAAATTTGTAGACGAGACACCGCTCCAAAATAATTCACGTAAATTTATCTGGGGGACCACATTCACTAACAATGGTCTCTATTATAAAATTGAAAATGATTACAACGGAGCTATGATAGATTTTTTAGGCATGGGGTGTAAAGCTGGACTTGAAACTTATAATTAATAAAAATTTTAATTTTTTCGAAATAAAAATGAATAAACAAAGGGAAAATACAAAATGAAGCTTATAATTGATGGAGATTACAATAAAAGTTTAGTAGAATTAATCAGAAAACAAAATTTTCCGATTTCCCATGTGATTGTTCATGTACCGCAAAATCCGATAGGGAATGGCTCAATATTTTTATCTAAAGAAATTCCCAGTTTTGAAGAATTTGAGGAATATACAAGAGTTATACAAAATAATGATATTATACCTATAGCTGGAATTGATTCAACTTGCCAAGGAAATTTTGAGGCTAATATACAACAATTTAAGGCTACGACAGCATTATTTGAAACATTGGGAGAATTGGGATATAAAAATATACTCGTTTCTTCACCTAATAACATAGGATTTGTTAAAGAAAATCTTCCATCGACGAAGATTTACGTATCCTATTCACAATATGTTACTTCCTTAAACCGTGGTAAGATATTATTTGAAATAGGTGCAGATAATATAGTTTTACATCCGGATATTGTTAGGTATTTTAAAGTCTTAGAAAATTTCATTAAACTTAAGAAGAATCTTAAAAAAACTAAAGAAATTAACTGTATTTTACCATTAAATATAGGATGTAATTGGGGGTGTATTCAGTGGTATCAACACCATAACTTACAAAGCCATCGAACGATTGATTCTCCTGTATTTTCAAATCAAGAAGATCTATCCGATATTGAAAACGAATTTGATTACCCACTACTTTATTGTTGGAAAAATCGGTTAGAAAAACCTGAAAACATCCTAAAATCAGGATGGATTTCACCAAGTAATATAGAATTGTATGAAAATTTAGGATATGAGACTTATGTCTTATATACTAGTGGTTTTTCAACTGAAAAAATATTAGAAATTATTAATAACTATGAAAAGAAGCAACTTACTATTAATTTTAATGAAATATTAAATATTCCTGAACCATATGGTAGCTACTGGTCATCTAATGAAGTTAGAAATTCAATGATAAAACTCAAACCCGAGATCATTAGCGATTTTTGTAAGGACTTTCCATATCAGACACACTATCCATTAGAGAATGAAATGAATAGTTACTGTGCTGAATATGTTAAAAAACTTCAAAATGGGAATATTCAAGAAAAAAACAAAATCTTGGATTTAATTAATGATAAAATGAAAATTATGGAAAAAGGCGTAAAAGAGAGGTGATTCTATCAGAATATCGGTAGCATGCAATTGGAAGTTAGATTTATTGAATCTTATAGAAAATGATGTAAATGTAAGGAAAGATGTTTATGATTTCTATGGAACTTATGACATGAGTTTTACCGGGTCAGGTCGTCCATTTTTTTTAATGGCTAAGAGAGGGAAATCAGAAATCGAGAATTTTATTAATAGGGTCCATGATCTCAATTTAAAGTTTACATGGTTATGGAATGGAGAATGCCTTGGTTACTTTAAATTTAATTCCAAGGAACAAACAAAAGGCTTGAGGGAATTAGATTGGTTGGATGATATGGATGTAGATTATCTTACTGTAACTGATCCTTACTTAGCAGAATTTGCTAAGCTTTATAATCCCAAATTAAAATTGAAAGTTTCAGTAATAGCAGAGGTAAATTCCTTAACACGCGCTTTAGAATGGAGTAAAATCATTGGGACTGAGGGAGTACTTACTCTATCCATAATGATTAATCGAAACTTTCCGCTTCTCAAGGAAATTAGAGAAAAGGTTAATTGTGATATTGAATTATTAACTAATGATTGCTGTCTTAATGAATGCCCTTATCGTTTTTTCCATTATACTGAATGTTCTCATGCAAGCCAAACATATGATTACTTAGAAGGATATTATAATGATTGGTCTACTATAGCTTGTCAAAATCAAAAATGTTTTAATCCTGAGCAAGTTATTATGTGCAAATGGATTCAACCATCTGACCTCGAGAAATACGTTAAAATTGGAATAGATTATTTTAAGATTTCTGGAAGAAGATATGGTACAAAATGGATATTTAATGTCGTAAAAGCTTATAGTGATAAAGATTCTAATAGAAATCTAGGAGAAATATTTAATGCTTATTCTTTTGTATCAGATCCATTAATCCTCGCAGGAAATCAATTCTCAGAGTTTTCAATACGACAAGAGAAAATGGGAACTGATGCAGATAATCAGAGTATTATGTTAAGCGTACCAGATTTTGATGCTCACTTAGATGGAAACAAGATGGATACATTCATTCAAAACTTTCCACACGGAGGCACGAGATGTGCTGAAAATTGTGGGGTAACATGTTTTTATTGCAATAATTTTGCAGAGAAAGCATATTCTCAACCTGAAGGTGGAATTACAGAGAATTATAAAGAATTCATGTTATATCTCTATAATTACCTTAATACAGGGGAAATGTTTGTCCCTAAAGAAGAGAGAAAATTAAAAAGTCCAATAAAAGAAGTTGATTCAGATACATATTTTGGGATTCCTTGGGATCCGGAAGCAGAAGAATTCTTAAAAGAAGTTATGACCATAATTCCAAAAGAGATGCAGAATGCAGCTAGAAAGGGTATTGGTTTTACTGCTGAACGAACCGCAGAAAAGCAAAGTGCAAAACGTGTATATAAAGATCTGTTAATTTCTATTGTAGTTGAGCTAGTTCCTCAACCATTTAAGCGCGATTATATTGAATTTTTAATTGAAAAAAATATTGATCTTACACAATTTATGAGTGAAGAGGAGATTAATTTCATTAAATCATTACCTTATAGTACTGAATTAATTCCTCAAAGGGCTGAGGTTGGGGAAATGTTAAACCAAAATCCTAAAGGTGAAGTAACGTCATTTAAAATAGATACAAAAGAAGAATGGGAAAATTATCTCAGTCAATTCTTTAAAATTTATAATGAATTACCTGAACTTTCACCTTTGCTTAAGCCTGTCGCACCACTGCTCTTTCAATATAAAATTAGTGATAAACCTGAGATGGATTATTGGCAAATAATGGAAGAAGATAAAGTAATTTGGGGAATGGGAGAGTATACCGGAGATGGAATTCCTAAAGTTATTCACAAAACTGATTTTAATACCATAAAGAAAGTGAATTCTGGTGAATCTAATCCCATTGAGGCTACGATGACAGGTAAATATTTTGTTGAGGGTGATATGGCCAAATTGATGGCTTGTACTCCACTGGCACCGCTCAACGGGAAA
>SDBT01005494.1_pt1 | contig 21242 bp, 16 predicted proteins | sample 2277101 | NCBI WGS metagenome assembly SDBT01 (sample SAMN10404973, study PRJNA504765) | marine sediment metagenome | isolation source: marine sediment core GS10_PC15, 103 cmbsf | place: Arctic Ocean: Southern Knipovich Ridge | collected 2010
AAGAGCAAGTTTTATTAACTCCAATTCAGATGTCATTTTTATATGATCTACCTGAGCAAAGACTGCTTTTAGATGATGTAATTATTAAATATCAATTAAATGATGCAAAAAAATTAGAAAATCCACCTGCAGCGGCTCAAGAAGAGATTAAAAAAATTGAAAATAAGCCATCTTGGATGGGGCTTTATGAAATTATTTTGAAGAAACTTCAAAATAAAAAAAAATCTGTTGATACCCCATACAAATCACCGCCTTTATTTGAAAAGATTAGACAAGGTCAGGTTTGGAGACTTTTTACTCCAGCGCTACTTCATAGCGGAGTTTTACATATCTTATTTAATATGCTTTGGCTTTGGTATCTAGGAAAGCTAATGGAGCCAAGGCTCAAATTTATGAGATACCTATTTTTTATAATCATAGTAGCTGTAGTCTCAAACTCTTTTCAATATCTTATGGGAGGGCCTTATTTTTTAGGGTTTTCTGGGGTTATTACAGGCATGATAGGCTACATTTTTGTAAGACAAAAAAATGCTCCTTGGGAAGGATATAACGTTCCAAATGCAATTTTTTATTTTATTGGCATTTATATTTTTGCCTTGATGTTTCTTCAGATGGGATCTTTTGTTTTTCAGATTTTTAAACCAAAAGCAGGCTTTGCTCCAGGGATAGCGAATACTGCTCACATAGTTGGAGCTTTAGTTGGTATGATCTTAGCTAAAATACCTTTTTTTACTAAGGAGAGCTAAATGAGTGATAAAGATATAATTATACTCGGCTCTTCAGCTCAACAACCGACTAGAAAAAGAAATCACGGAGCTTATTTAGTAAGATGGAATGAAGAGGGGCTGCTTTTTGATCCAGGAGAGGGAACTCAAAGACAGTTTATTTATGCAAATATCGCTCCTCCCACAGTAAACAGAATCTTTGTGTCTCATTTTCATGGGGATCATTGTTTAGGCCTTGGATCAATGCTTATGAGGCTTAATTTAGATAAAGTTACTCATCCAGTTCACTGTTATTATCCAAAGTCTCATCAAAAAAATTTTGATGCTCTAAGATATGGCTGCGTTTATCATCAAAACATAAAAATAATAGAGCATCCAGTTGCAAAAGACGGCCTAATTGAAGAGACTCAAAAATTTAAGATAGAAGCTAAATTTTTAAATCATGGGATAGACGCTATCGGTTGGAGAATAACAGAACACGACAAAATAAAGTTTTATAAAGATAAATTAAAAGTTTTTAAGGTCTTTGGTCCAAATGTTAAAAAGTTAGAAGAAAAAGGTTCTATAAAAATTGATAATAAAACTGTGAATCTAAAAGATGTTAGCTACGTTAAAAAAGGGGATGCTATCTCAGTTATTTTAGATACAAAATATTCAGATGATTTAGCTGATATTGCCAAAGGCGCTAAAATTTTGATCTGTGAGTCCACTTTCTTAGAAGCTCAAAAAGACTTAGCAAAAAAATATCTACATATGACAGCTTTCGAAGCTGCTACTATTGCAAAAAAAGCAAAAGTTCAGATGCTTATTTTAACTCATTTTTCAGCAAGATATTTAGATCTTTTACCGTTTGAGAAAGAAGCTAAAGAGGTATTTGAAAAGACTTATTTAGCCGAAGATTTTAAAAGATTTAAATTTCCAAATTAACTATTTATTTTCATTTTTTTTAATTGTAAGTTAAGTTTTTTAAAATTTGTCCAATGAGCATTAGACAAATTTGTCTATTCATGATTAGACGAAATTATCAATTATTAGATTAAATGATTAAATTTAAGGGGTTTAAGCTAGGTATTTTAGGCGTTTTACAAGCTAAATGCGAGGTGTTTGCAGTATATTTTTAACTTTAAAAATATACAAAATGCAACGATAATTTGAAATATTTTACATTTTTTTTGTTAGGTTAGAACCTAACGATATAGCAAAAAATATTAAGTTGTAGCCTAATGAATTATTTTTTTTGCTGTCTTCTTATTTCATTTGAGCATATAGCAAAAGCTGAAGCTACATTTATAGAATTTTTAAATCCCAGCATTGGAATTTCTATCAAATAATCGATCTCCTTTAGCATTTTATCAGAAATGCCATATTCTTCATTTCCTAAAATCATTGTGAATTTTTCAGGAAATATAAAATCATGAATACTAATAGATTTTTCAGATGTATCTAAACCTATAAATGGGCGAGGTAAATCTTTTAGATTAAATTTATTTTCGCATTTAGTTAATTGGTAAGAGCCCATAGATGTTTTTTGAACTTTTTCATTATCAATATATGGAGTTTTTTCATCAAAATAAATTTTTCCTATTCTCAAAGCTTCTGTTGTTCTAATAATATTTCCAACATTAAAAGCAGATCTAAGTCCATCTAAGTAAATAGCATTTTCTAAAAAAGGCATCTCAATATTGTTGCCATCTATAGATCTGATAGTTGGAAGAAGGTTATGCTCTTTTAAACTAACTGCGGCTTTTTTTAGATGGAAGTGATATCTATCAGAAATTTTTTTTATATCTTTTGAATCTAAAAAATCTATTTGCATCCAATTGCATAGTTGAGAATAATGCTTAAATAAATGCTCTGCATATTGTTTTAAAAGAATTTTTTCATAGATTTGTCTTAAGATTTCAGATAATTTTTTATGCTGCTTTTTTATATCTAATGTCAAAAACTTTTTTTTTGTAAAATCTTGATGATTAGACATAGCTTTTTTTAGCTAAATATTCATCATACGAGCCAAGAAAGTAATTAATTTTCCCATCTTCAAAGACAAGCAATTTAGTTGCGACTTTTGAGATTAAATCTCTATCGTGTGATGAAAAAATTACTGTCCCTTTAAATTCATCTATTCCCCAAGCGAGCGCTGAGACTGCTTCTAGATCTAAATGGTTATTTGGCTCATCTAATACTAAAGTATTTGGCTCTGTTAACATTAAAGAAGCTACAATAAGTCTTGCAGCTTCTCCTCCAGAGAGCGCTTTTAATTCTTTAAAAGCATCATCTCCAGCAAAAAGTAGCTTTCCTAAAACTCCTCTAATTTCTTGTTCTAGAGCGTTATCTTTTTTTGATTTTAACCAATCTATCAAAGTCGTGTTTGAGCTTTTATCTAAAATATCTAGATGGTTTTGAGGAAAATATCCAACAGATACATTATGGCCTGTTTGACAAGAGCCACTATCTGGTTTTAAAACATTTGTAATCATTTTTAAAAGAGTTGTTTTTCCAAGTCCGTTATTTCCGATAACAGCTATTTTATCTCCTCTCATTACATCGAAAGTAAAATTTTCAATAACTTGATTTTCATCGTATGATTTTGAAATTTTTTCTATTTTAAAAATCAATTTTCCAGGGATTATCAAAGGTGGAACAAACCTAATGTATGGTCTTTGAATATTTGTTTTTTTTAAATCTTGAGGTTGCAGTTTTTGAATCTCTTTTACTCTTGATTGTACTTGACTCGCTCTTGTTCCTGATCTAAATTTTGAGATAAATTCATTTAGTTTTTCAATTTTTTTCTCTTTATTTTTGGCCTCTTTTTCAGTTCTATCTTTTATCTTTGTTTTAGTAAGGACCATATCATCGTAATTTCCAGGATATTGAATGATGGCTTCATAATCGATATCAGCAATAGTAGTAGCTACAGAATTTAAAAAATATCTATCGTGGCTAATAACGATTAGTGTACCACTATATTTAGCTAAAAAATTCTCTAGCCAAGTTATAGAATCTAAATCCAAATGGTTTGTCGGCTCATCTAATAAAAGAGCTTGAGGTTTGCCAAAAAGAGCTTGGCATAATAAAACTCTAAATTGTCTATCAAGTGGAATTTCACTTAAAACTTTTTCATGAAACTCTAAATCTATTCCCATTCCGATGAGTAGTTCTCCAGCTTCAGCTTCTGCAGAATAGCCATCTTCTTCTGCAATTGTTTCTTCTATTTCAGCGAGTCTCATTCCAATTGCATCTGTCATCTCTTTTTCATATAACAGATCTCTTTCATGTAAAACTTTGTAGAGTTTGTCATTTCCGAAAATTACGGTATCTATCACCTTAACATCTTTAAAATCTTCAATATTTTGTTTTAAAAACCCGACTTTTTTTGGTCTATATGCTTTTCCAGAAGTAGCCTCTTCTAAACCCATGATAATTTTCAAAAGAGTAGATTTTCCACATCCATTAGGTCCTGTTAGAGCATATCGATTCCCCTCTGTAAAAGATATAGTTACATCTTCAAATAAAGTTCTGGCTCCAAATTTTTTGCTAAGATCATCTAAAGTAATCATTTTTTTAAATTTTTGTTGTAAATTAAATGTTAATTTTAATTTATTATAAATGATAATAACTAGAAAAACAAGAGAACAGTTTATGGATTTTAGTTTAGAAGCAAGATCTTATCTAAATTATTTAGAAATGGTAAAAAATGTCTCTATACACACCATTAGAAACTACGCTATAGATTTAGAGTCATTTAAAAGTTTTGTTGAACTAAATATTTTAAAGAAGAAAATTTTATCAAATAAAATTTTGAAATCTAAAGAGAAGAGTTTTTCAATAAAAGAGATTAACAAATGGATCGTTAGAAATTATTTAGCTTATCTCTATGATAAAAAAATGAAAAATAAAACCATTCAAAGAAGAATATCGTCACTTAGGTCTTTTTTTAAATTTTTAATGAAAGAAAAAAAAATTGAGATAAATCCACTAGAGGATATTCAAAGTCCAAAAAAAGAAAAAGCTCTTCCAAATGCTATAAATTTTGATCAAGTAGAACTTTTATTTAGTATGTGTGATTTAGATACTTATTTGGGCCTCAGAGATCGCACTATAATGGAGCTTTTTTATAGCTCTGGATTAAGGCTCTCTGAATTAGTAGATTTAGATAGACAAGATTTGGATGAAGACTCTTATTTAATAAACGTTTATGGAAAAGGAAAAAAACAAAGAATAATTCCAATTACTAAAACAGCACTTGAATGGATACAAAAATATTTAAATCATTCAAGTCGTTTGCGTGATACAAAAGAGACAAAAAAACAAAAGGATAAACAAGCTATTTTTTTAAATAGATTTGGAAATAGAATTACTGTTAGATCTGTCGATAGAAATTTTAAAAAATATCTAAATTTAAGTGGTCTTGGAGCAAATATTACTCCTCATACAATAAGACACACAATAGCAACTCACTGGTTAGAAAATGGTATGGATTTAAAAACTATTCAGATGCTCTTAGGGCACTCAAATTTAGCAACAACAACTATTTATACTCATGTATCTACAAAGCTCAAAAGAAAGGTCTATGATAAGACCCATCCTCGAGCTTAATTTTTCTTATTTTTTTATCATTTAGCCGGAATAACTTTTCTTTAGGAATGTGTTATCTACTAAGTTTATCTATAAAAAATTAAAAATCAAATTGCAACTTAAATGCAAAGCCATCATACATAAGATCGCCGAAATTCAAAGAGCCAATCATCATGGGAGCAGTATCATCTAAGAACATTTTTAATCGATTTTGATTCATCCAATGATGAAACTCATAAGCTGCAGATAGACTTATAAAATATCTATTTTTATCAAAAAAAGATCCCCATGAAATGCCGAGGGTATTTTCAAAGTTCCTAATAGACATATAAAAATCTTGGCTAAAATTATAATCAAAGGAAGAATCAAAAGAATCTGCTGCTTGTTTAACATCGAATCTACCATATAACATGGAAGAAGAAAAACTAGCAAATATGTTAAATCCTTTTGCTAATATTACTTCTGATTTAAATCCGGCTCTTAGACCAATTCCCCAAAAATCATTGGAGGCTATTGGTTTTACCATTCTTTCACTTTCTAATCTAGAATATCTAAAAGTCATATTTTGATCTATCCAAGTAGAGCGAACTCCAAAAAAGGGATCTAATATAAAAAATCTACTAACATGAAAAGGTTTTCCAACTTTTAAATCTAAAATGTTGTGATCCCCAGACCACCTTTCTTGAGCACTAATAGCGCGATCACTTATTCGGTCATTCTCACCTATCATTAGAAAAAAAGAATATAATTTTCCTGAAACTGCTGTATCATTTTTTATTCTAAGATATGTCCAAGCTATTTCTATATTTAAAAAGTTTTTTGAAGTATAAAAACCTAAAGAGGTTCTAAACCCTGGATTAAACTCCCAATCATCACTGCCTGTTGAAAATCCGTAAATGAGCCCGTTTTCTAGCGGTCTAGGATTTATATTTGTTTCTCCTGAATTGTAAATTGCATATTCTAATCCTTCTTCTTGAGCTCTCATATATAAAAACTCACCATTAACATAAAAATTCCTTGGACATGCAAGTCCAATATCTTTTGGATAGGAAAAGGCGTATGTATCTGTATATTCTTCACAGCATACATCTTTAGGAGCACATGGATCTTTTTGAATTGCAAAAATTTGTGATAATAATAATATTGCAAAGCCAAAAATTAAGAATGATTTTTTTTTCATAATGAATCCTTTAGATTTTTTTTAATTTATTTAGAATAGCTTTTTTTTTTTTTTGCAAAAAGAAATTTTTGAAATTTTTAGTTAAAGGTGTCATTATATCTTTACTTTTTTTTGAAAAGCTTAAAATGTTTTCAAAAAAAGATATAACAATAATGACTTTTGAAAAAACGCTGAATAATTTAGAGCATTTTTTTACCTATAATTCTTGGGAGCTAAAAGTAAAAAATGAAAAAGAAAAAATTACACTTCAAAAAATTCAATATTTAAAAGAGAAATATTTGAGTCTAAAAAAAGGCTTAAAAGTTGATAAATATTGGAATTTCTTAAGCATAAAAAACAATGAACCTAATCTTTTAAAACCATATCATGAAAATGGATTTTTCTATAATAACTTAGATTATAAAAAAAGTTACCTTAGACATTTTTTTAGAAATTTACACCTGTTATTTCCAGGCACTTTCAAAAAAAGAACAAAAGTTGATTTAGAAAAATTTATGAAAAAAGAAGATCCAACTTCTCAAAGTGATGATTTAAAAATTCAGTGGATTGGTCATAGTAGTTTTTTTGTTCAAGTAAATTCTCAAAATATTTTGATAGATCCTGTTTTTTTCAGACTTTGTATCGCCTTGTTTTAAAAGACATACAAAGCCTGGAATAGATTTAAAAAATCTACCAAAAATAGATACTATTTTAATATCTCATAATCACATAGATCATTTAGATGAAAAAACTTTAAAACATTTTGTAAAGTATCAGCCAACTATTTTAGTGCCAATTGGTCTTAAAAGTTTTATTCAAAGCTTAGGTTTTACAAATGTTTTGGATCATAGTTGGTTTGATAAAACTGTATCAGAAAAAGGTGAAAAAAAAGTTATTTTTACATCTGCTCCAGCTTATCATTGGTCTCAGTCCATATCTAAGGGCATGAGAAGGGTTTTAAAAGGAAATGAGTCTCTTTGGTGTGGCTGGGTAATTAAGGCTAATGGTAAAACTCTAGATCATTCAGGCGACACAGCTTTTTCAAAAAAAGTTTTCGATAGTATAAATCAAAGATTTAAAAGTTTAGATTATGCTTTGCTTCCGATTGCTCCAGAAGATGATGAAGAAATGCACATGGGAATAGATTCTTTTTTTGAGGCTACAAAAACTCTAAAAGCTAGAGAAATTATTCCAATGCATTATTTAACTTTTAGAATGGGCCCGGAAAGAGTAGAAGATCCATATTTTGCAATGGTAGAAAGACTCAAAAAAGAAAAACAATCAAATATCACTATTTTAAAAATAGGGGAGATTTTCGAAGAGAGAAGAAGAGCTCTTTCGATTGCTTGTTAAAAGTGAATTAATCTAAAAGGATAGAATTTGCTTACTATAAATGAAAAAATTAATTTTTTTGTGTAGATTGATTTAAAATAAAATTATAAAAAACTATCAGAGCTTTTCTCTGAGATGAATTTACAAGCATAACCCTTCTTTTTAACTTCACAAATTCAAAAGCTTCATTTAAATCCATTTTTTTATATTTTATAAGATATGCAATTATGGCCATTGCACTTCTAGATCTACCAGCTGTGCAGTGGACATATATTTTTTTATTTTTTAAAACATTTTCATTTATAAAATCTGCTGCTTTATGTAGATCATTGCTTGAAATGGGATATCTATCTTTTATAGAAATATGCAAATGAGAAAAATTGTTGTTTTTCCAATAAGATAAATTTATCGGAGTTGTAAAAATTGTTTTTTTTGTAGTCTCTTTTTCTTCTATTATACTTAAAATGGAGGTTATTTGTTTTTCTTTGAAAAGTCTTTCATGATTTAAATTTTTTATAGGAATAGCACCTAAAAAAATGTTTTTAGTTATTTGATTAAACCAAGGCCATCTTTTTTCAAAAAGTTTAAATCTAATAAAACTATCTGCTGTGGATAGATCATATATAAAATCTGAAAATCTTTGTTTTACTAATATAATAAGAGATACTTTCGATACAAATGCGGCTATTAAAAAAAGATTTGATCCAAAACTTAAATAAGATGCAAAAAATGTAAAAGAAAAAAAACTCAAAATTGAAGCTTGAAAAATTATGTTCTCAAATAGCAGCTTTGCTAAGATTTTTGCTTTTTTTACGTTTTCATTTAAAGCAACATTTATTGAAGAGATTTTTTTTGAAAAACTTTCAAGTTTAGTAGTAGATGAAGAATTTGAGAAATGTAATGTTTTTGATGTCATAAAAAAAAAAAGTTTAATTTTTTTGTGTTAATATAGTATAAAAAAGTTAGATAAGTTTGAAAAAAAATGGAAGTTTAATATGAAAAAGTTATTTTTTTTAGCATCAGTTTTGATTTTAGGATTAGTAAATAGCTCTTTTGCCGATTATTGTTCTCCAAAGCCTAAAGATTCCTGCTTTGATGATTCCGATCTTTTTAAAAAAGATGATTGTGTAGTATTTGTAAATGGTGAATTTCTATACTGGAGAGCAGATGCTGGTGCATTAGAATATGCTTTTCAATATAACAAGTCAGCAACAGTAGGTATTGGAACTACATATGGGCTTGGAGATTATAAAATTGCTGATTATGATTATGATCCAGGCTTTAGATTATCTTTTGGATGGTATAATGCTCCAGATTTTTGGCAGCTTTATGGACAGTTTACTTGGATGAGAATAACTGGATCTGATTCAGAAAATAGAACTGATATAGCAGCTGAGCCACTAGTTGGTGCTTTTTTTCAAAATACTATCTTAGGAGCTGAGCTTCAATCAGCTGCTAGTAAATTAAAATTAAATCATGAACTAGCTGATATTTTAGTTTCTAGAGTTTTTATTACCAACCCCCATCTTAGACTTCGTCTGTTCGGTGGTTTTACAGGAGGTAGAATAAAACAGATATTCAATGTTACATATACCGATACAAATGCTCTATCAGAGAGAATTTTCAACAAATGGAAATTTGTAGGTATTGGTTTTAGACTTGGACTTGATATTGATTGGTTTTGGGGAAATGACTTTTATTTAACAGGAAAATTATCTACTGCTCCTTTAGTTGGAAGGCATAAAAACTATGCTAAAATTACTGCAGATACGAGCGGAGTTGAACTGCAAGACATAAAATATTCTAAATATCGTGGAGCATATAACGTAGATGCTTATATAGGGCCTTCTTATCAAAAGTCTTTTGAATGTTCTAGAATAGAGATCTTTGTTGGCTATGAGCTAGATGGTTGGTTCAATGTACATGAAATAATTAGATCAACAGGATCTTCAAACGCAAATGCTTTAACAACTGAACAAATAGCTAGAATTAATTCTGGTATGTTTTTAATGCATGGATTAACAGCTAGATTAACAGTAGACTTTTAATGAAAAAGCAGGGAAAAGCGTAAGCCGGATTTTGTTTTTCTAGTCATTCATCTAGGGATTTTGTTACCAAAATCCTCAAGCGACTCACCATTGAGTTTTTATAGCGAAAAGATACGCTTTTACTCATAACATAGTCTTGCTTTCGATGGGGTTTACAACTGCTATAGATTACTCTATAGAGATTAAAAAAAATCTTTTCACCCTTCTAAAAATTAGAAGTTTTGGTCTCTTTTGCACTTTCCGTAGCTTTTTAAGCTCCCAGATTTTCTCTGGCATCGTCTTTTATAAAGTCCAGACTTTCCTCTACTAAAAGTAGCGACTAGATGCTTTTCCCTTAAAAAATTTAAGATTTTAAAGCTTTTCTTCTTCTTCTTCTTTTTGTAGCAACCGCTAGACCTTCTAAATCTTCGCTCTCTTGCCAAAAAAGTATTCTAGAGCAATGCTCACAAAAAATTAGCCTTTCACCTTTTCTAACAGAATTTTCATGTTGAGCAGTAAGTGCTATATGACAACCTGAGCAAGTTCTATTTTCCATAGGAACGATAACGCGGTCTTTTTTATTTCTAAGTAGTTTTTCATATACCTTTAAAACATCTGTATCAGCATCTTTTGATAAAACATCTCTTTTTCCTTTAAGCTCTTTGCCTTCTTTATTGATAAGATTGATGTTTTTTTCAATCTCTTCTTCTAAAGATTTAGAACTTTCTTCAGATGAAATTAAACTCTGTTTTATTTTTTCTAAAATTTCTTCTTCTGTATTTTTTTTGTCGATTAGATCAGATGTTTGTTGCTCTGTTGCTACTCTTTGTCTTTCAAGTGCGCTCATTTCTTGTGTTAGAGCATTAAATTCTTCAACTTTTTTTATAGCGCTTTGTTTTGCTTCTAGTTTTTTTAATTTTTCTTTAATCTCTGATATTGCATTTTCTTGGGTAAAGATATTTTTTTTAAGTTCTTCGATCTCTACTGCTTTTTCACTTTGCTGTTTTTTTAGATCTCTTCTTAAAGCAGCTATATGTTCTAGCTCAGATAGTCTTTCATTTTTGACTCTCATAAGTCTTAACATTTTCATATCTAAGTCTTGTAGTTCTAAGATACGTTTTAGTGCTGATAGCATTATAATGTTCCCCTTAAATCTTGATTTTTAATAGTTTGTTGCCTATTTTAATGTTTTTGTCTCATATCTTCAAGGAAAATATTTCATGTGTAAGTCCAAAGTTATAATGATATTATTATTATTTTTTACTTTCTAATTAAAATATATATTTGGTTTAATTAAGTGATTTAATGTCATGGATATAGTTGTCTGTAATTTTTTTTATAACAAAACAATTTATAAACAAGATAAAAATTATCTGACTTATTATTTAGAATTTTTGGAATTTAAAGAGGGCAATATAATTGGAATTTGCCCTGCCATATATAGAGGAAAATAATAAGTTTTTTTTGAAATATCATATCTATAAGATTTAGCGCTGAGTACTATTGAATATTTTGGATTATATTTTTTTGAAAAAACTATTAAACTTTTTGCTTGAATGTTATTTCCAGATTTGACTTCAATCGGAATGACAGCTGAATTGTGTTCTATTAAAAATTCTATTTCAGCTTTTTTTTCATGCCAACAAAATAAAGAGCGTATAGAAGGTGAAAATTCTTGAAGAACAAAATTTTCAGCAAAATACCCCTTATATGAACCATAATCATAATTCATTATCACTCTTGGTGATAATCCACTCATACTTCCTAAAATGCCAATATCAAAAAGAAATAGTTTAAAAGCGTTTTCCTTAAAATATCCCCCAAAAGGAGTTTTTCCATAATTAACGATATGCACCTTAATGATTAAGCCCATATTTTCCAACCAATCTAGAGCATTTACTAATCTATCATAGTGAGTTACACCAGGCACTATCCCTTTGAATTTGAATTTTCCAACGCTGCCGTCTATAGATTTTTCAAGCTGTGCTGGTACAGATTTAAATATTCTGTTGAGATGCATAGCATTTACTTTACCTGAATGTTTACTCATATCGGCGAAATATGCTAAAACTATATCTTCTTGTTTTTTTCTAGCTTCTGTAAAGGCATGGAAAATATCATTTTTATATTTTTTATAAATTGATACAACTTCAGGCATTCCGCCAATAATAAAATAATGTTTCAAATATTCCCATAACCGTTCATGAACTATATCAGGAATAGAATTGGATTTTTCAAATTCATGTAAAAAATCCAAAAGTTTATTTTCAGCAATTACCATTAAAAATTCTTGAAAAGACATTGGATATAATGTAAGCATATCGACTTTTCCCACAGGAAAAGAGCTATCTCCTAAATAAATTCCTAATAATGATCCTGCACTACATAAAAATAACTCAGGAATCTCTTCTTGAAAATATTTTAAGCTAGTTAAAGCTTTAGGGCATTCTTGAATTTCATCGAAAATCAACAAATCTTCTTTTAGATTTATCTCTGTATTCAAATGAAATTGAAGGTCATCAAGGATTCTTTTAGGATCTAAATTTTTTTCAAAGATTTCAGATAATTTGGGATTTCTTTCAAAGTTGATATAGTGGCAATTTTTAAATTCTTTGCCAAATTCTTTTAGTAGATATGTTTTACCTACTTGCCTCACGCCTTTTAATATTAAAGGCTTGCGAGTCTTATTATTTTTCCACTCAAGTAATTTTTTCATTAATGATCTTTTCATACTTTAAATATATCAAAAAGAATGAATTTTTGCAATAAAATGACAAATTTGTCAAAAAGTGGTGCCAGAAAATGACAGAACTGTCAAAAGGTGGTACGAGAAAATGACAAATTTGTCAAAATTTTACCTTGCGATAAGAGGTCATAAATATAAATATCTAAAAATAAGTTGCTTAAAAAAAGTTTGTCTTAAGCGTTATGTTGAGATTCCAAAAAATGGAAGAAAAAAAATCAAATGCTTATAAAAAATAAAATTTGATATTATCTATTTAATTAAAAAAGGACTAGTTTATGGATTATCTGAGCAATTATTTTGAAAAAGTTGAAAAAGAAAAAAGAAAAAAAGAAGCTATAGCTTTTTTTGCATCAATAGATAGTATCAATGAAGTTTGCCCTCAAGTAGCTGAAGATATTTTAAAAGAATTAAAAGATCAAAGATCATATCTAAAATTAATAGCTTCTGAGAATTTTTCTTCTCTAGCAACTCAGCTTGCTATGGGAAATCTTTTAACTGATAAATATTCAGAAGGATATGTAAAACACAGATTTTATGCTGGTTGCGAGAACGTTGATAATATTGAAGAATTAGCTATTAACGAGGCTAAAAATCTTTTTAATGCAGAGCATGCATATGTTCAGCCACATTCTGGCTCTGATGCTAACTTAGTTGCTCTTTGGTCTATTTTAGTTCAAAAAATTCAAGATAAAGAAGTTGAGAAATTATCTAAAAAAAGTGCTATGGAGCTAACTGCAGAAGAATATGAAAAAATACGTCAGCTTTTAGTTAATCAAAAAATAATGGGAATGTCTCTTAACTCAGGTGGCCATTTAAGCCATGGATATAGACTAAATATATCTTCAAAATTTATGAGATCATATGCCTATGGAGTAGACCCAAAAACCCATCTATTAGATTATAAAAAGCTTGAGACTCAAGTAAAAGAAGTAAAACCTTTGATACTCTTAGCTGGTTACTCTGCATATTCTAGAAAATTAGATTTTGCTAAATTAAAAGAGATAGCATCTACTGTAGGTGCTGTTTTGATGGTAGATATGGCTCATTTTGCAGGACTTGTTGCTGGAAAAGTTTTTACAGATAATTTCGATCCAATTCCTTTTGCTGATGTAGTAACTTCTACTACTCATAAAACGCTTCGAGGTCCTAGAGGAGGGTTTATTCTTTGTAAAAATGAATATAAAGAGACTATAGATAGGGGTTGTCCACTTGTTCTAGGTGGTCCTATGCCGCATGTAATGGCAGCTAAAGCTGTAGCTTTTAAGGAAGCTAATACAAAAGATTTCCAAGATTATTCAGCTCAAGTAGTAAAAAATGCAAAAGCTTTAGCTGGTTCTCTCATGGAAAAAGGTATAAAAATCTTAACTGATGGAACTGATAATCATTTAGTTGTGATGGATGTATTTACTAGTTTTAAATTAACAGGTAGGCAAGCAGAATCTGTTTTAAGGTCTTCAAATATAACAGTTAACAGAAATTCTATTCCTGAAGACCAAAATGGTCCTTGGTATGCCTCTGGCATTAGACTTGGAACTCCAGCTTTAACAACCCTTGGCATGAAAGAAAATGAGATGAAAAAAATAGCAGATGTTATCTGGGAGGTTTTAAAAAAATCAAAATCAGCTTTAAATCCCAAAACTTCTCAACCGTCTAAGGCTAAAGTGGATATAGATAATTCTCTATTAGCTAAGAATCAAGATGAAATAAAAGATATTCTTAAAGATTTTCAGTTATATCCAAGCTTAGTAATTTGAAGTCAAAAGAGTAATTTCTTCTTTGTTAGAGAAAACTCATTGCATATCAATGAGTTAACACCATTCCCAAGTATTTTTGGTCCTATCAAGAATTTCTTAATAATATCTTTAAAATTAATTTTCTAATGCTTAGGCTGCTTGAAATAAGAAAGTTATATTAAAATATTGTTAAGACAGTTTAAAGAAAGCAATTGACAATATAAGTGTGATTTGTTATTATTATAATAAGAAATGGAGAGATGTAATTTAATATTTTTAAACTTATAAAAAAGGGAATAATAATGTCATTAACCGTAAACAATAACAGTTACTTAGGAAAAGATGGAATGCCTCAAGAGCTAAAAATGTATATTTTTTCTTTTTTAAAGAGTCTACTTGATTTATTTTCAGCATCTCAAGTTTCAGGAGAATTTTTTGCATTAACAAACGATCAACCCTTATGGTCTAGAATAATGACAGAAATTGGAATAAAAAGTATACCCGGTGAACCTATTTCAGAAATGAAAGCCAGAATAAAAAAAATACATGAAACTGCAAGGCATTTTTTTGAACCTAGTGATTCTATCATTTCAAAATCATTTACAATTGAAAATACAAAAGAAGCATTAAGAAGGATAAATGAAATTAAAATTCGAGATACTCTCACGGTTTGGCAAAAAATTTATGATCAAGCTATTTTACGGGGCTCAACATTACCTCCAAAACCTACTTTTGATGAATTGAGAAAATCAACTGATAAAAATGCTATTAAAAAAGCTTTTGCAGATTGGATTGACGCTAATAAAGATAAAATTAACCTTGACTCTCTTAGCTTATCAAATGAAAATCTTTATTACTTACCAAAACCACTTTTTGAATTACCTAACCTTAGAAAGCTAAATTTGTCTAGTAATAAACTGAGATATATCCCAAAGATTCGTAACTTAACATTGCTTAGAGAGCTAAATTTGGATAGTAATAAATTAGAATCTTTTCCTCGAGAGGTTTGTGGTTTAGAAAAACTTCGTTATCTAAAATTGAGTAATAATAGTCTAAATTTGGGCAATAATAGACCTGCAGCTATTTCAGAAGAAGAGATTAGAGAATTAGAATCATTTCGTCTTGAAACTCTAATTTTGTCTAATAATAATCTCACAGATATCCCAGAAGAGATTTATCATTTAAAAAGGCTTTGGAGTCTGAATTTGTATAATAATAAACTCTCATCTATCTCCGAAAATATTCGTAATTTAAAAAATCTTTGCCATCTAAATTTGTCTAATAATGAATTCGCATCTATCTCAAAAGAGATTGGTAGTATAAAAGGGCTTGAAGGTCTATATTTCTCTAGTAATAAACTCACATCTATCTCCGAAGATATTCGTAAATTAAAATGGCTTAAAGAGCTAGATTTGTCTGATAATAAACTCACAGCTATCCCAGAAGCGATGTGTGATTTAGAACAGCTTGTAGTTCTAGACTTGCATAATAATAAACTCAAATATATTCCAGCCATGATTGGTGAAAGATTAAAAAAACTTATAAGACTTGATTTAAAATCAAATTGCATCTCTTACTATCCAAAATCATTAGATCTGTTAAAAGAAGCTAAAATCAAAAGAGATGATACTGTTTTTACAAGATTTTATCGCTCAATTTTTAATTGAAGATAAATAATTTTAATTATTTAATATTAAAATGATAAATATTGAAATTTAGCGATTAATTAGATGTGATTATGACTCAAGTTGCTATCTTTAATCTTTAAGAGGTTTTGCCTTAAAAACATTCTAAAAAAGACTTAAATAAAAATCCCCTAGAATTCTTTAAGTAACAGGACAAAAGAATAATTGGAATGAAGTTAACTCATTGATATTCAATGACATCTCTGGTTTATAAAATTGGGATATATACAAATAGTTTTTCTATTCTTTAATCAGGAAACTTATCAATGACAGATTTTTTAAAAATAATATTATAAGCAGCTTATCTTTAATGGCTTGCGCTAGCAGTTGAATGTTTTTATTCTTTTTTATAATTAAACTAAAAATTTTATTGATATTAATTAAGTATATGCTATATAATGTTATTATATTAACTATAGTAATAGAAGCTTAATAAAAATAAAAAAGGAGATAAATATTATGGCAGGTGTTTCATCCGTTTTAGGTAAAAATCCTCAGACTATTCCTAGAAATTATACAGATAAAGTTGGAGGAATTACTTTTGGAGCTCTAGCTGCAATAGGATTGATAGCTGTAGGAATATTAACTGGTAATCCATTTTTGATTTTAGGTGGAGTTGTAACTGGAGTTATTACTATTTATTCTGGCTATAGAACATATAGTGAGATAAAAAAAGAAGAACAAGAAAAACAACAAAAAAAACCAATAGAAAGTTCTTCTAAATAAATAATTCTTCAGATAAAAAATTATTCAAAAATTTTAAGATTGCAGACAAAAAAATCTGCAATCTTTTTTTTATGTAATTTATTTAATTGATTTATAACTTGAAAATAGAATCCCTCATTAGTATTATTTAAGATAAAAGGGAGTTAATAAAAATGGCTACAGATGATAGAAATAAATTTATAGATGATAAAATTGAAGAGAGTATTTTAAGTAGAAGAAGAATTTTTCTATCTGACGCTGTTGATCAAGATACAGCAAAAGATGTTATTCGAAAACTTTGGTATCTAGAATCTTTAGATAGTAAAAAACCAATACTTTTTATTATAAATTCTCCTGGTGGAGCTGTAGATTCTGGTTTTGCTATTTGGGATAATATCAAACTTTTAACTTGTCCAGTTTACACTTTAATTACAGGGCTTGCTGCTTCTATGGGCTCTTTACTTTCTTTAGCCGCTGATAAGGGAAAGAGATTTGCTACTAAAAACTCCAGGATTATGATCCACCAGCCATTGATTTCTGGGGTGATTAGAGGGCAAGCTACAGATTTAGATATCCAAGCAAAAGAGATGTTAAAAACAAGAGATGCGATTGTAAAAATATATTCAGATGAAACAGGAAAAGATCCAGAAGTGATAAATAAAGCAATCGATAGAGATAATTGGATGAGCCCTATTGAGGCAAAAGAATTTGGACTTATTGATAAAGTTATCGGATCTTATAAAGATATTGAATAGATGAAAGAGTTTTTCAAGTATAACTCTAATGGGAATGATTTTGTTATTTTAAATAATTTAGATCACTCACTTAACTTTATAGCTAAAAACCCTAAAAGAATTCAAAAGCTGTGTGTAAGGGAGTTTTCAATAGGCTCTGATGGATTGATATTACTTCAAAGATCTAATTTAGCTGATTTCAAAATGAAGATTTTTAATAGTGATGGAAGCGAGGCTGACATGTGTGGAAATGGACTTTTGAGTTTAGTGAAATTTCTCTCAGATTTTATAGATAAAAGAAATGAAATTTTAATTGAGACGAAAGCTGGAATTTATAAAACTTTTATAGATGAAAAAAAAATCTCTTTTAGATCAAAGCTTCCAAAAATATTAAAAGAGAATATGAAAATAAGTGTAGATGGAAGTATTTATGATCTACAAATGTTAAACTCAGGGGTTTTGCATGGAATCATTTTTATAAAAGATATTGAAAAGATCGATGTTTTTAGACTTGGTAAAAAAATTAGATTTTTAAAAGAATTTGAGCCAAGTGGGATAAATGTTAACTTTTGTGAAGTTATTGATAGGGATAAAATTAAAGTTAGAGTATATGAAAAGGGAGTTGAAAATGAGACTCTTTGTTGTTCAACTGGAGCTTTAGCTATAAGTTATAGTCACTTCTTAAAAAACAAACGTAAAAGTATAAAAAATCTTCTTTTGCAATATAGAGGAGGAGAGATAAAAACTAATTTAGAAAAAGATGAAATAACACTTACATCTAAACCTACCTTTGCTTTTAGAGGATATGTAGATTCTATTGGTAATAATGATTTCTAAAAAAGAGAGAAGATCGCAAAAGAATCTTTTTTTGATTATAATTTCCTTAAAGTGGTATTTATTATATTATATACAAAAAATTTTAAAAATTGCCTAAATGGAATTTAAAAAACAGCTTCAAAAATTCGAGAAAGCTGGTAGAAAACTATTTGATGAAGATCAGATAAAAGATATCATTTTTTCTGAAAATATCTATGAAACTCAAGTTTATGATCCAAAATTAAATGAAAGTTTTTGGCCATTTTTACAAATCGATAAAGATAAAAATATTTTAGATGCTTTTTGTTCTTGCCGCACTCAAGAGAGTTTTGGGTTTTGTCAGCATTTAGCTTGTGCTTTTTTTTATATTACAGAAAAAAATGAGCCTATTCATGTAAGATTTAAAAAATCTTTTTTTAATGCTCTTTTTAAAATCACTTCCTTTTATGTAGGGTTTGAGAAAAAAAATCTAAAAAAGAAAAAAAAAGGATCTTATTTTTATCTATCTAGCTCAAAAAAAGAACTTTTTTATATAGAAGCAAAGGGAAATGAAACAGATAGATTAGAAGAGTATTTAAAAGAGCAAAAAGAAGATAAAAATGCTTTAAAATATTCTGCGATTTCTTTAGATGAGATGAACCTTTTAAAAGAGGGTAGAGCATCTGATACACTCAAATATGAAATGTCTTTTTTCTCAGATCTAGCAAAATGGTTTTTTCTTTTAGCAGAAGATAAAAAATATAAAATTGAGTTTAAAGAAAAGGCAGATGGCTTATATAGCCAAGTTATTGTCTCTTTTGCAGATATTTTTGCAAAATTTTATGTTTCTTTTTCTTCTTTTGAAGAGATAATTCCTACTTTAAATACAATTCAATCAAAACTAAAATTGTATGAATATCAAGGGAAAAAGATTGAAAAGTTTTTATATGATAGAGAAAAAAAATGTTTTTTAATTGAAAAAACTAAAGGTTTTTTCGAAGAAGAAGAAAAGCAAAAAAAAGGAATAAAAGTTGGTGGCTATATCTATGCTGAAGATATAGGGTTTTATCCTCAAAAGCCAAATGAGCTTTTAAAAACAGATATTATTGACACTGATAAGGTCTCATATTTCTTATCAAAATATAAAAATATTTTCGAAGAAAAAATTGAAAATGAAAAAATATATCTAAAAAGTGTTTTTCCTAAATATTTTTTGTTTTTTGATGAAGATCAAAATCTTCATATAAAGATGTATGTTTTTGAAAAAACAGATTTTGAAAAACCATTTTCTTGTTTTTTTGGACCTTGGATCTACATTCAAGATAAAGGTTTTTATCTTTTAGAAGATCTTTTTTTTGATAAGGCAGAAAAAATAATAAAAAAAGAAAATATATCGGAGTTTATTACTAAAAATAGAATTTGGCTTCATAACTTTGAAGAATTTCAAACACATTTTGGATCCTTTCAATCCCATCTAGTTTATACAGTTACTAAAGATCTAGATTTAGTGTTTTCATCAAAGTTAGATTTTCCATCAGAATTTGAAAATTTTATAGATTTTGAAGATTGGATTTATATTAAGAAAATTGGGTTTTTCTCTAAATTGGAAAAAAGATTAAATCTGCCGATAAGGCCAGGTCTTAGTATCAAAAAAGAAGATATTGCAAAATTTATAGCTTCTAATAGAGAAGAGTTAGAGCAAATAGATGACTTTTTTATCGAAAGCTCTCCTATTGAAAAAATTGGGCTAAAAATTGTTTTAAGTGATATGCAAATCAAAATAACTCCTGAGATAAAAGTAAAAGAAGGCTTTGATATAAAAAATTTTCAATTTTTTGAAAATTTTGTTTATTTAAAAAATAGAGGTTTTTTTGAGGTAACTAAATCATTAAAATTGCCCCAGATGTATGAAAAAGAAAAGATAGTAACTAAATCTAACGAAGCTTTTTTTATTACATTTGAGCTTCAAAGATTGAAACCATATATAATTAGTTTAGATAAAAGGCTCTCAAAACCAAAAACACTAACCTTAAAGCTTACAAAAATTATTAAAAGAAAAAGAAAAAGCAAAACGATCTACCAAGCAAAACTTGAATATCAATCTGAAATTGGCAAAGTAAATGCAATCGATCTACAAATTGCTATGATAGAGAATAAGAAATATATTTTCTCAGAGGCAGGCTTAATATTTTTTAAACAAGCTAGGTTTAATTGGATGAAAAATTTAAAAAAACCAAAAAAAAGTCAAAAAGATCAATTTTTAGAGCTTACTTCTTTAGATATCATTCGTCTTTTTTTGCTAGAAGATGTAAAAATCTCAAAAACTAAAGAAACTGAGCAAACTAAAAAACTCTTAGATGAACTTCAATCTTTTGAAACCGATAAATTTTTTGATATATCTCTTCTAAAAGCTACTTTATGGCCTTATCAAGAAATTGGAATAAAATGGCTTTGGTTTTTATATGTTAATAATCTTTCAGGACTTTTATGTGATGATATGGGGCTTGGAAAAACTCACCAATCTATGGCACTCATTGCAGCAATTCATAAAGAAAACAATTTTAAATATTTAGTGGTTTGTCCAACATCTGTTATTTATCACTGGGAAGAGCTTTTAAAAAAGTTTTTACCATCGATAAAAGTGTATGTTTATCATGGTATTTATAGAAAATTAGAAAAATTTACAAAAGATTATGATCTTCTTTTAACGTCTTACGGGATAATAAGATCTGAAAAAGATAAATTAAAAAAGCTTAAATTTGAATTGGCAATTTTTGATGAAATTCAAATCGCTAAAAATATAAATTCTTTAACTCATAGAGCTTTATCTAATATAAATGCAAATATGAGACTAGGTCTTAGTGGAACTCCAATTGAAAACTATTTAATCGAACTCAAATCTATATTTGATATAATTTTGCCAACTTATCTGCCTAATTTAGCTGTTTTTAAAGAGTTTTTTATAACTCCAATAGAGAAAGAAAATGATATACAAAGACAAGAGTTATTAAAAAAACTAATCAAAC
>SDBT01005495.1_pt1 | contig 21241 bp, 28 predicted proteins | sample 2277101 | NCBI WGS metagenome assembly SDBT01 (sample SAMN10404973, study PRJNA504765) | marine sediment metagenome | isolation source: marine sediment core GS10_PC15, 103 cmbsf | place: Arctic Ocean: Southern Knipovich Ridge | collected 2010
CGACGAACAAGTCGAACGTCGGCTCCCCGCCCTTCAGCTTCGTGCGCCGGGCGATGTGCAATGCGTCGTGCACGTAGGTTGGGGACAGCCCGATCGTGCCCTTGGGCGCGAGCGCCGTGTACAGGTTCGCGAACGCCACGTGCAGCAGTGGCGTGCCTAGGTCCTTCCGGTCGACGACGACGCTGCAGAGGTCGTCGGAGGCCGAGCCGAGCGCGCTGTACACAGAGGTCGACACGTGGTCCGAGACGTATGAGCCGAGCTTGGGCCATACGGCCTTGATCTCGACGGGTTTGGTGTCGGAGTCGGTGAGCCCTTCGACGTCGCCGCTCTTCTTGTGGATCGAAACGTAACCCGAGACGCCCTCGAGATCGCCGACGTTCAACGCCAGGAGGTGGGCGCGGTGCCCGTCGGTCGCGACGATGCACCGCCGGTCGTCGACGGTCTCGATGAACGCGTGCATGAGGTTCGCGCGGGTTTGGTCGCGGCCTAGGGCCTTGTTGATGAAGGCGCGCTCGAACGGTTTGAGGGCCGTCATCATCGGTCTTCCGCGAGGATCGCCCGTGTGATCGAGGCGATACCGTGGTCGTCGCGAGTGAGGATCTCGAGCGCGGCGGCGACTCGCTCGGTCGCGAGCACCTGGCGCATGGCGATCACGTTGGCTCGATCGCGTTCCGCGTCGTGCAGTAGGTCGTTCACCTCGGCAAAGGCCTCCGCGTTCTGGTCGTTCATCTTCTCGGTCATCGTTCTTCCTTTCACGCGTACACCACGCGCACGCAGATGGTCTCTGACTTCACGCCGAGGCGGCGCAGGGTCTCCTCGACGCGACGGGCGATGGCGCTGGCGCGCACGGCGCCCTTGGCGTTGCACCAGGTGGCGACCGAGAAGTCGAAGCGCCGGGCACGGCCCGAGGCGTCCGAGAGGACCTGCACGCGGCCGTCGCGCTCGAGGGCTGCAGCCCGGGTGGTCAACGCGCCACCCGGCGGCTCTGCAGCTCGGCGTCGATGGTGTCGACGTGCCACAAGAGCAACGCGCTCTCGTCGGAGTCGGCAGCGCGCATCGACTCAAGCACATTCTGCCGTCGCTCTTGAAGCAGCTCCTGCGCGGTGCGGGAGGCGAGGCGGCTTTGTTCTGCGTTCGTCATATCCAGATAATAAACGCGGACGACCCTTCCGTCAATAAACGCAGACGCGATTTCGTAACTATCGTAAAAGGGCAATAAACGCGGACGGTTGCGAGAACATGACGTCGGTCACCGGGCCAAGCGCCGCTCCGCCGTCTCGATGAGCTCGGCCAGGATGCCGGAGATCGTCGCGCTCTTGGGCACGCGGGTGAGGGTCCTGCCGTCGAGCTTGGCCTCCCGCTTGGCCTCCCGGACCCGGTCGCGGGCGGTGCGCTCGATGCGCTGCAGCACGCGCGGGTCGATGCGCGTGGACACGCGAACACGCGCGTGTCGCTTTCGGGGCTGCCCGCTCGTTTTGGCGGTAGACATAAACGCGGACGTTACTCTACTGTCCGTAGCGGTGTCAAGCAAACGCGGACGCCCTAGGAGGACCATGAAAATCGTAGGTACTTGGAAAGTGCACACAGTGCGGGGGATCGCGTTCGTCGATGTCGGCGTGTCACCGATCGCAATGCAGCGGGCCGGGCTGGACGACGAGGCGGGCGCACCGCCCGCGACCGCGTGCTACGAGCTCGCCAACGTGGTGCGCTCGATAGCCCAGGGGCTCGACGACGGCATATCGCACGGCGTGGTGCTCTTGAACGACGATGGGCGTTGCTCGCACGCGGAGGCCGACTCTTGACCCACTACGCCTGCACAGCGGCGCGTGGCCGAGGCGTCGTAACGCTCTGCGGGCTGCGAGGCCCGCCGTTCGACCCGATGGTCGTGCCTAAGGACTTCGGGTGCAACTGCACCGCGTGCATTCAGATCCACAGCGTTGCGACATACCGTCAAACTGGCGGCCTTCTTGAGTACAACGAGGAGACGGACCGGTGGATGTACCGCCGGCGTCGTGGACGTGCAGGATGACTGACGCCCTCGCCGCCCTGCGCGAGCTCGGGTCCCGCTCGGTCTTCGAGATCGCCGAGTCGCGCATGCACTTCCGGCCGGTGGACTACAGCCGCGAGATCGAGCGCGTGCAGAACCTGCCGATGCGCCCGGCCGCCGAGTTCTCCGAGACGTCCAGGACCTACCTGCGCGACGCGGTGACGAAGCCGGGCTCGTCGATGAAGCTGTGGGACACGCAGTGTGCGGCGTTGCTCGCGGCGCTGGACGCGTACACCCTGGTCGAGGGCAACCGACGTGCGCCCGGGCTCTTCGGCGCCGTCGCGGTCGGTCAGGGCAAGACGCTGATCGCCGGGTTGCTCGGCACCGTGTGGCGCCGCGAGCGGGGCGTCGTGCTCACGACGGCCTCGCTGCTCTCGCAGACCGAGGGGCTCCTGCAGGACTACCGCGCGTGCTTCTACATGCCCTCCGAGGTCTCGGTGTTGCCGTACTCGACGCTGTCGAACGCCGACCACGAGGACGTGCTCGAGAAGCTCGCGCCCGAGTTCATCGTCGCCGACGAGGCCCACTCGCTGTCGAACAAAACGTCGGCCCGGGGGCGCCGGTTCCGCCGGTACCTAAACGAGCACCCCGGCACGCTGGTCGCGATGCTCACGGGTACGGTCACCAAGAAGTCCCTGCTCGAGTGGGCGGAGCTGTCCGACCTCGCCCTCGGGGACTGGTCGCCGGCGCCGCGCGACTACCCGACGCGCAAGGCGTGGGCGCAGGCCCTCGACCTGGAGCCCGTGCGGGCCGTGGGCGCGCTCGCGACCCTGGCGGGCGGGCCAGGCGCCAACATCGACGACGTGCGGTACGCGCTGTCCGAGCGCATCTCGCGCGGCCCGGGCTGCGTCGCCTCGCGCGAGGACGCCGTCGACGTGCCCCTGATCATACGGGCCTTCGAGGAGCCCCGCTCGGTGGCGATCGACCATGCGTTGAACGGGCTCGCGGCGACGTGGACGCGCCCCGACGGCGAGGAGCTCGCGCTGGCCCCCGAGTTCGCCGAGGTCAACCGACAGCTGCGCCTCGGCGGGTACTACGGCTGGGAGTACGAGCCCGACCGGGAGTGGCTGCGGGTCCGTCGGGAGTACCGCCGCGCCGTGCGCGAGTGGATCAAGCACCACCCGAGGCAGAAGCTCGACAGCATGCTCGCCGTGCAGCGGGCGATCCTGAACGGCTGGATGCGCCTGACCGAGTACGACGCCTGGCTCGCGATCAAGGACCGGGCGCACGAGCCCCCGAAGGTGTGGCGGTGGATCGACGAGGTGATCGCCGAGTGGTGGTCCATCCGCATGACCGACGCCGGCGTCGAGGCGGTCGGCTTCGGCAAGCGCATTGCCTTCGCCGAGCGCGTCGCCGAGCTCGCCGGCGTGCCGTACTACGGCGCCGGTCGCAAGGCCGCGAAGGATCTGACGACGGAGAAGGGCGACCGGTCGATCGTCTGCAGCCTCGGAGCCCACGGCCAGGGCAAGAACCTGCAGGCCTGGCCCCGCGCGTGCGTGTTCGACGCGCCGAGCACCGGGGCGACGTGGGAGCAGCTCCTAGGGCGACTGCATCGACCGGGGCAAGAGGCCGAGCGCGTCGTGTACGAGGTGTCCCTGGCCTGGCTGGAGGAGGTGGGGCGCGCACAGAAAGAGGCGCACTGGATCTCGGCGACGACGGGCGCGCCGCAGAAGATGCAACAGGCGGCCGTCGAGGTCGTCACGGAGAGGAAGACATGAACGAAGCACCAGAACACCAGAAGGACTTGAATAGGCTCGCGTGCGAGCTGATCGGCATCGTGCCGCACGACGTGGGCGTCGCTGAGCTGCGTCGCGCGGCACGGCTGCTCGTAATCGAGCGAGCGCTGCTTCGGGACGCCGTCGGGCAAGCGTGGGCGAACGTGATCAGCGTCGCGGCCTTGCGAGACCTCGCAGAGCAGGAAGAGTCGGGGTTATTCACATGAGCAAGCGATACCACTTCGAGATTTCGTGCGTCGAAGTAACGCCAGGCGACGATGCCAGCGTCGTGCAGATCCTTGGTGCCGACGTCGAAGTCGAGCCGGCGAAGGTCGAGGCGTACGTCGAGAAGGTCCGCAAGACCTTGGCGACCAAGAAGGAGCGGCGTGCCTACGACGGCGCCGAGGCGCGCCGGGAGTACGCCCTCGCGGTCTTCCACGACCTGGTGACCAAGGCGATAGGCGCGTGGGACGGCGGCGCCAAGGCGATCGTGCGCAGCAAGGCGGTGCATTGATGGCCGCGAAGAAGTACAAATTCCAGGTCAAGGTGATCGAGATCGAGGACATCGAGGGCGACGACGTGCCGGGCAAGGTGGTCGGCGCCGAGAAAACGGTGCCCCTGCATGACCTCAACGTCGACCCGATGAAGATGTCGGAGCTCGTGCTCTTTCAGCTGTGCTGGGAGGTCCTCGACGGCCTGCGAGGCGGCAAACCGCAGATGACGGTCGAGAAGGTGGGGCCATGAAATTTTACCTTGGTACACACCACCCCCATTGGCTCGGTCGGTTGCAAGTGCCTCTATTTGTCTCGAGGCGCACACTCGCGCCCCGGAGAAGCCTTCCGCGAGCGAGCGAAACCTGGGCACTAGACTCCGGGGGTTTCTCAGAGCTATCCATGCACGGCCGGTGGACCGTTGGGGCGAAGGCATATGCCTCAGAAGTGAGGCGGTTCCGAGACGAGATCGGCTTCCTCGAGTGGGCCGCAATCCAAGACTGGATGTGTGAGCCGCAGATCCTCAAAAAGACGAATAGCACGATTAAAGCGCACCAACTTCTAACTGTTTGGAACTTGCGGGATCTGCAAGATGCCGACCCCGAAATGCCTTGGGTTCCTGTCTTACAGGGTTGGGAGGCAGACGACTACCTACGCCATGCAGACCTCTACACAGACTACGGACACGACCTCTCTTCGTTCCCCGTTGTCGGGCTTGGGTCTGTTTGCAGACGACAAGGAATGTCCAGTGCAACGGATATTGTGCGCCGGCTTACGGCCGCGGGTTTCAAGCTACACGGGTTCGGCTTCAAGCTGAACGGTCTGCGTCAAGTCGGAGCGCTTCTTCAATCCGCCGACTCCATGGCATGGAGCTACGCAGCTCGTCGGCGCGAGGTCTTGCGTGGTTGTCGTCACGGTAAAAGCGGTGCTGGGAACTGCGCCAATTGCCCATTCTGGGCGGCGGTCTGGCGCAAACAAGTGCTTGAAGCGATTGAAGGTGCCTGTAGATGAAACCATCGAACGTGGTTCGCTGGGTGCGCAACCGCCACCGTGTACAGACTCTATACCTGGCGTATCTCGACAACGGGATCCGACTGCACATCTGCGCCATGGTCAAAGCTCTCGGACTTCATCGTCAAACCATCCGCGAGCACCTTCAATCGCTGCCCGAATATGTACCGCAACGCGGACGCTCACCGACAGCACTCTATGGCCGCATCGGGCGTCTCGACAAACTCACCGGACATCTAGAAAGGATGAAAGCATGCACCCCGACCGACTCGCCGTGATCCGGCAATGGACGGACCCCAAAAAGGACTACTTCGACGCTGCGAAAGAAGAGGGTAAGGGCCCGTGGTACGTGGTCTGCCAAGAGCTGATAGAGCACCTCGACGGCCTCGAAGACGTCGCCGAAAAGGCGCTCGCTGCCGTCGGCACGGGGCAGGCGCGGATCAATTACCTCCACGCCCACTACGACGAGCTACAGACGGCGATGACAGGCGCGCGTGAAGCACTGGTCGGTTTGCACAGTCTCGCATCGTTGAACGCCCACCACCAACAGCCGCGGGCCTCAGAGATGCTCTACCTGATCGATAGAGCGCTCGGCGCTGTACCAGAGGACACGTCGGCGGAGCAAGCTGAACCGCCGAAGCCTCCGAGCGGCGGCTAGGGCGCATCGTCGACGGCGCAACCCGACCCGGGATAGGCTCACCCTCCAAAAACGAAGCCCGCGCGTCTAGAGAACGCGCGGGCCCTGTCGAAGCATCGGAGTCTGAAGACCGTGAGCATCGTAATCTCGATCGGGCAGTATCGCAACCGTACAGAAGCGCAGCGCGTCGTCGGGCCCAGCCTCGCGGACGTACTCTCGAACCTCCCCAACGACGCCGAGCGCTGGTGGTCGGGGCACCTGTGGAAGGGGGACCGCCGCTCGGAGCACGCCTGGGAGTCCTGCAGCGCTTTGATGATCGACGTCGACTACTGCGGGCACGACCTCGACGCGAAGACCAAGAAGGGCGTGCACTCGGTGCCGCCGGAGGACCACAAGCTCGCGGCCGTCTCCGTGCTGCGGTCCATCCCCGAGCTCTACAGCAACTGGCACCCGACTCCGAGGGGCCTGCGCGTCACGTGGGAGCTGCCCGAGCCCTGCACCGACAAGACGACCCTGCGGCTTCTGCAGGCAGGCGCCTCGAACATGCTGCGCGAGCTGTTCGCCGAGGCCGGCGTGTACGCGGTCGGGGGCTTCGACGGTTACGACGTCGACGAGCAGGCCCTCGACCTGGCCCGACTCATGTGGGCGCCGACGACCTCGGTGCTGGACACGAAGAAGACCTCGCCGACGTTCGGCTCGTACATCCCCAGGACGGCCGTGGTCGAGCGGGGACTCGCCGACGGGCACATCCTGCAGCTCTTGCTCGAGGCAGGGCAGCAGACCGGCACGGCCTCCGTGGTCGAGCAGTCGGCGGCCACCGGCATCGCCCAGGACGACGACGAGATCGGCGACTCGCTCTTCAAGATGCGCCACGACGGCGAAAACGACGGCAGCCTCGCCTTGATGTCCGTCGCCCGGCGGGCGGTGTCGCTCGGCATCGAGACGGCCGAGCAGTTCGCGCGCGTGGCCCGAAGGTGGAACGAGAAGCGCAAGGGCAGCGCGTGGTCCGACGACGACCTCGCCAGGCGCTTCGAGGACTCGCTGGCGCGCTGGGAGGCCTCGGGGCTCGCCAAGGTGCCCATCGGCCACCAGACAGTCCACGCGCTGCAGAAGATCCTGGAGGAGGACAAGAAGTACGCTGGGCGCCTGGCGTGGGACGTGTGCGAGGAGTCGGTGCTGCACTTCGACAACCAACAGCGATGGCAGATCTTGAACGACGTCTATCGCACGGGCGTGCGCGGGGACATATGCAAGCGCTACGGCTACAAGACCATACCCCGCGAGGACCTTGTCGACGGGCTCCGGCTCGTGAGCGAGGCGAAAATCGTCGACCGCGTCGCGAACTACCTCGGGTCGCTGTCGTGGGACGGCGTGTCGAGGATGGGCGAGCTCGTCAAGGCGATGAAGCTCGACCAACCCAGCGCCGCGCTCGCCGAGTCGTACGTGCGCTGCACGCTCATGGGCGCCGTCGCGCGGCGGCACCGGCCGGGCGTCAAGCACGACTGCGTGCTCGTGCTGGTGGGGCCGGAGGGCTACCGTAAGTCGACGGCGCTGGCGACGCTCGCCGGCCGCGAGAACTTCAACGACACGCCGATCGACCTCGACAGCAAGGACGGGTATCTGCAGATCGCCGGCGCGTGGATCCACGAGTGGGGCGAGGTCGAGTCGTTCTCGCGCAAGTCCGACCAGGCCAGGCTGAAGAACTTCATGTCGTCGGCCGTCGACCGCTACCGCGCGCCGTACGCCCGGGGCGTCGAGGCCCACCCGAGGCGCTCGATCTTCGTCGGCTCGGCCAACACCACCGACCTGATCTACGACCCCGACAGCGACCGCCGGTGGTGGGTGGGGCGCGTGGCCTACCCCATCGACGTCGGCTGGATCCAAGACCATCGTGATCAGCTGTGGGCCGAGGCGGTGTATCGGTACGGCAGCGAAGAACAGTGGCACCTCACGCCCGAGGAGGACGCCGAACGCAAGGGCGCCAACGAAGCGTACCGACCCGACAACCCCCTCGCCGAGGTGGTGCAGTCCAAGGTCGAGCAGATGGCGAAGGCCGACGGCCACCCGGGCTACCTCCTGAGCTCGCAGATCTACGTGGCGATCGGCCTCGACCCCGTGAAGGCAAACGGGGCCGAGCGGCGAGGCGTGTCGGACGCCCTGAGGGGACTCGGCTATCAGCAGACCAGGGCGCCCGCCACGGCGAACCTAGGGCGCGCTCGGGTGTGGGTGCGCAAGTGGTGACCGCAACGGTGACGAGGGGACACCAACCGCAATGACGACGAGGAGTCACGCTTGCGGAAATGTGACGCGCAAGCACCCTTGCGGGTCGATCCCACGCGAGATCCCACCTAACGCGTGGGACGCCGAAAACGCCCTGAGGCCGGCTACTTGGAGCCGACTGCCGAGTCGGATCCCACCCTGATCCGCGTCTTTCTATTGGAGCCCTTGAGATAGGATCAATGATCTATATATCGAGGTACTCAAAGGGAAGACGCGGGATCGCCTGGGATCCTCGGCCGGCTTTTCGTGTAACTAGCCCGGCTGGCTTAGGTTTTGCGATCCCAGGCGACGCGTGGGATATCGCGTGGGATCGACCCGCAAGGGTGCTTGCGCGTCACGTTGCAAAAAGGGGTGGCAGCGCGCACGCTTTGCGGATGGATCGCGCAGAGGCGCTTGCGCGTAGCATCGTCCATGGGGACCGACCGCCAGGCACCGCGCGCACCTGCTGGTACTGCTCGGCGTGCGAGGGGCTCGTCGACGACGGGCACGACTGCCTCGGCTCCATCGCCGAGAACGTGAGGCGGCTCGACGCCGAGCTTGGCGCGGCCGAGGCGAGGCCACCGCACCGCGAGAACCAGTGGCTGGCCGTGCACGACGCCTACAACCCGCCTCGGCGTGCCCAAGCGCTCGACGTCGAGGAAGGCGCTCACCGCTACTTGACGGCCCGCTGGTGGATACCAGCCCCGTCGCTCGTGTGCTTTGTGCTCTTCAACCCGGCACCCTTGCACGCGAAGAAGAGCGCCATCATGCTCGATCGGTGCATGGGCCTCGCCCGGGGTTGGGGCTTCGGCGGGGTGGCGCTCGTCAACCTCTACTCCCTCGTGCTGGTCGAGCCCGACGATGTGCGTAGCGCAGGCGGCTACGGGTTGTTCGACGCCGTTGGCTCGAAGAACGACATGCACATCCGCGAGGCGGCGAAGGTCTGCGCGACCGTCGTGTGCGCTTGGGGGTGCAAGCCGTGGGCGCGGGGGCGAGTGCAAGCCGTCTTGCAAGGCCCTCTCGCCGGCCGGCAGTTGCACGCCTTAGGCTTCGGCGACCACGGTGACCCGTTACACCCGATCGCCATACGACCCGAGCTCGGCCGCTACGCGCAACCGTTCGAGTGGGTGCCGTCGTCGTAGTGGCAGCACGCCGTGCCGGCAACGAGGTCGAGGGTGCAGCCGATCACGGCGCGAGAGGACGTCGACACGCAGCCGGCGGCCGTGCGCCGGGCCACCGACGCGCCGCAGTTAACGAGCAGTGGCTCAACGGGGGCAGTGCCGCAGCCGGCCAGCAGTAGGGTGAGGGCGAAGCGCATTCGAGCATGCTACCTTGCCCAAGCGCCGGCGGACTGATTCACAGTTGAACGCCTACCCGACGGTCCGAGGGCATTCGGCCCTTGCGCCGGCGCACCTCCTCGGGCAGGGTGACCGTTGACGGACGCTACGCGGTAGCCCGCCCGAGGTGGTTGTGCGGTCGGGCCCTCGGTCGTGCAGCCACCTCACCTTGACGCGCGTCCGCGTTTGCGTGCAGGGTCGTGAGCATGACCGTCCTCCACGCCACAGGACACCTCGTCGGACGCACCTTCGTCGTCGGCGAGCCGGCCACGTGCGTCCTCTACCAGGGGTGCGTGTTCCCGTGCCCACCGTGGGGGCTCGACACCGAGCGGCTCGACTGCATGCTCGGCCTCGTGCGGAGAGGTATCGGCACGTGCACGAGCACGTGCTCGATCAAGGTGCCCTGCCCCGAGCACATGCGTTTCGCCAGCCCGGAGGAGGAGAAGGCCGCCCGCCCGACCAAGGCGCAGCTGGAGGAGAAGCGTCGAGCGTCGCCGAGTGGGGCCCTCCGGATCGCCGCGCTACGCCGGGCCGCCGCCGTCGTCGAGGCCCAGAAGCGATGGCAGGCCGAGTGGTGAGCAGCCGACTCAAGAGGGTCAAGCGCCGGGCGGACATCCTGGAGCTGCTCACCGTGCACAACGCCACGGTCGACGAGATCGCCGCGACGTTGGAGATGTCGCGCGACAAGGTGCTGCGCGACATCGCCGCGTGCGAGCGGCTCGAAGATCAGGCCCAACGCACGATGGTCGCCCGCATGCGGCAGGTACACCACGAGCGCTTGGAGATGATGCAGCGGGACTACTGGGCAGAGGCGCGCGCCGGCAACGAGAAGGCGGCGCAAGTTGTCTTGCGAGCGATGGGTAGTCAGAGCAAGTTGCTCGGACTCAACGCACCCGAGATGACCGAGGTCAAGCTGGGCGGCTCGGTCGAGCTCGGGCTCGAGGCACTCAAGGCGACGGAGCGGCAGACCTTGCGCGCGCACTTGTTGCACATCGTCGAGTCCGACCAGGCCGACGAGCCCAAGCTGCTCGAGGCGGGAGAGGTGGCGTGAACGACTGCGCGTGTGGGGATGCGTCCGTATGCCAGTGCGATTGCGGGCAGGGTTGGTGCGTTGACTGTAGCAACGGCATCGTCATCGGGCACGCATTTGATGGAGTCGGGTGCGCTGCAGTGATGCGCATGATCGAAATCGTCGATATGCCCGAAGGCCTTGCAGCTGCGCTTGGTCATGTGACCGCCTTCGACGCGCCCGACAACTTCGACGCGCACTGGTTCTAGATGGGGCAGCGTTGGAGCAAGGCCCACCCGCGCCCTGCATGGGCTGAGGTGTTCGCTCGGATAGGCCAAGGGGGCTGGCTCGGGCGCGACTTGTCGGGGCGGTGGATCTGCAATGGTCAGGGGCCAGCTGTTCATCTGGGGACAGTGCACGCCATGGTGCGCGTCGGTATGCTCGTGCAAGACAACGGCCGGCTGCGGCGGTACGACGAGGCGAGCTAGATGCCCAAGCACGGCAACGCGTGCGGCTGCGCTGTGTGCATCCCCTCGGTGAAGAAGCGCTGCGAGGAGAACAGCGAGCGCGCGACGCGTGACTGTCTGCGCTGCGGCAAGCCGTTCGAGTCGTCGGGCATCGGCAACCGCTTGTGCCGAGCGTGCCGGGTCAACATCGATCGCCACGTCCCGACGTGGACCGCGTGGGGTGAGTAGTGCAGATCAGCCCCGCCATAGCGAGGCAGGTCCTCGCGCAGCTCGACGAGGCGGACCGCATGGACCGAGCGAGCGGCGAGCGCGAGCGCGTCTCGACGTCGTTGCGGCAGTTCGTCAAGGACGCCTACCCCCTGATGCAGACGGGCACGCCGCTCGTGTGGGGTTGGTACCTCGACGCGGTGTGCGACTTCGCGCAGGCGATCGTGCAGGGTGATATCAAGCGCGGGATCGTCAACCTCAAAAACAGGTGCTTCAAGTCGGGCATCGTGTCGGTGTGCCTGCACCCCTACGACTGGCTGTGCAACCCGGGGCGCCGGTACTTCACAGGCGGGTACAACCACTCGCTCGCGCTCGAGCACTCCTGGGCGAGCCGGCAGCTGATCAACTCCGAGTGGTATCAGACGCTCGTCGGTGGCGCCTGGGAGATGGTCGGCGACCAGAACGAGAAGGGCTTCTATGCCAACACCGAGGGCGGCCGCCGGCTAGCCGCGCAGGTCGGGGGCGGCACGGGCAAGGGCGGGATGGTCTTCGTGATCGACGACCCGCTCGGCATTGACGAGTCGTGGAGCGACGTTGCGAACGAGAAGGCCAACCGCTGGCTCTTCAACACGGTCATGAGCCGTCTCGACGACCCGAAGGCGGCGCGCCTCCTGCTCTGCCAGCACCGGCTACGGCCCGACGACTCGACCGGCTTGTGCATCGCCGAGGAGCACGGCTTCGAGGTGATGTCGCTGCCTCTCGAGTTCGACCCCAAGAGCAAGTGTGTGATCGACACGGACAAGTTCCAGTTCGAGGATCCGCGCGAGGAGCCGGGCACGTCGCTCTGCGAAGACCGCTGGGGCGACGCCGAGATCGAGCACGAGAAGAAGTCGCAGGGGCCGCTGTACGAGGCGCTGTCGAACCAGAACCCGAAGAAGCGAGGCAGCAAGCTCGTGCACGAAGGGTGGTTCCGCTTCTGGGGCGCCGACCACCCGCTGCCTCGCAGCTTCGACGTGTGCCAGTCGTGGGACCTGTCGACGAAGGGGCTCGACCCGACCAACGCGGTCACGAAGAAGGCGGGCCGCAAGCGCAGCAAGGTCGGAGGGATCTGCGCTTACATGACCCCGTCGCGCTGCTACATCGTCGACCGCTTCCACGAGCACGAAGACTATCTCGGCCAGAAGCCCGCGGTGCGCGCGATGCACACGCGGCACAAGCGTACCGTGCGCACTTACGTCGAGGACGAGAGCAACGGCAGCGCGCTGATCCTGGAGATGACCGCGGGCGAGTACACCGACGACGCGAACGGCAAGCCGATCAAGCACCCGGGCATCCGGGGCATCGTCGGCGTGAACCCGAGCAAGAAGGGGGGCAAGTACCAACGCCTCGCGGCCATCGCGTTCTTCATCCGCTCGGGCAACGTCTACCTACCCGACCCCGACCAGTACCCCTGGGTGCGACCGTTCATCCAGGCGGTCTGCGAGTTCCCCAACTTCACCTACGACGAGGATCCCGACGTGCTCTCGCAGCTGCTATCCGAGGAGTGGCTGCCCGACGGCCTGCCCGCCAAGGACGAGGTGTCGGCCGAGGAGCACGCCGAGAAGATCGTGCAGGTGTACGGGCGCTCGAGTCCGAACCCTGGCGTGCGCGTCGAACACATCGTGCGCTGCGGTGACCAGCTGGTCGATGTCGGGGCGGGTCCCGTCGAGGCGGCAGGCTACGGCCGGGTCGTGATTGCCGGCGTCCCGCGAGCGGGTAAGACGACGCTGGCCGGGGGGAGCATCGTGCCCGTGAAGAGCACCGACGACCTCATTGACCTTGGCTGGTCGCAGGCGAGCGAGCGCGCGTCGCAGTGGTTCGACGAGCCCGGGCCCTGGGTGGTCGAGGGGGTGGCGTGTCCACGCGCGCTTCGGAAGTGGCTGAAGCGCGTGCCCCAGGGCAAGCCGTGCGACCGGATCGTCTGGCTCGACCGGCCGTACGTCGAGCTCACGCCGGGCCAGACGGCCATGGCCAAGGGCTGCCGCACCGTATGGGCGGAGGTCAAGCACGAGCTGATTCGCCGGGGCGTCGACGTCGAGGAGCGTTGATCGCGTGACGGACGGGCCCACGATCGAGTAGGGTCGCCGCATGTCCGACGCCCCGCAGCCCACCAACGGCACACCCCCAGCGCAAGAGTGGGTGGCCAGACGAGGGGGCACCCTGCGTGAGCTCACGACGCGCGAGGACGGCGCGTTGTTCAACGCAGCGAGCGGCCTCGGCATCCAGGGCAAGGACCCGCGCTTGTCCGTGGGCATCCAGCGTGTGTTGCTGCTCAGCGACGAGGACGTCGAGAACCTCATGCAGTCGTGCTGGCAGGCGCAAAAGTTCATCGCCGAGCTACCCGCCGAGTCGGTGCGCAAGTGGATCAAGATCACCGTGGAGATGCCTACGGACTCCCCCAAGGTGCCCGACGCCGACAAAGAGCCCGACGCGACGCCCGACGAGATCGAGCAGGAGGACGTGGCGAAAGACGTGCTCGACGTGTTCGAGGACACCACCACGCGCCAGAAGATCGAGGAGGCCCTCGTCTTCGAGCGACAGTACGGAGGCGCCGCGCTGGTGCTCGGGGTGAACGACGCCGAGGATCCGAGCATGCCGCTCGACCTGGAGAGGATGCGGCGCGACCCGTCGATCACGTTGAGGTTCATCGACGTGTTCTCGCGCAAGCGCATTCAGGTGCCGACGCAGGCAGACCTCGAGACGGACCCCGAGTCCCCGCGCTTCGGGCAGCCCGCGGTCTACCGCATCCGGCAGCTCAACACGGGTGCAATCGTGACCGTGCATTGGACGCGCGTGATCATCTTCCAGGGCTGGAGCCACAAGGAACGCGAGCGTAGCTATGAGTTCGGCATCTCGGTGCTCAACTCGTTCTGGCCGTCGCTGCGCGACTACAAGTCGAGCCTCGGACACGGCATCGGCATCGGCTCGCGCATGGTTGAGACGCGACTCAAGATGAAGGGCCTGATGGACATGCTGACGGGTGACGCCGAGAAGCGCGAGGCCATCCGCGAGGCGTACCAGGAGATCGCGCTCGTGCGGTCGGTGTTCAAGATGACGCTGATAGACTCGGAGGACGAGATCGAGGACGCGCAACTGTCGTTCACGGGCTTCGCCGAGCTCATTGAGAAGGCGCGCGAGGACCTCGCTGCAGCTTCGGGACTGTCGCTGCAGCGCTTCTTCGGGCTCACTCGGGCGGGCCTCGGCGACTCCGACGAGACGGGCGCCGAGCGAGACGACGCGACGGTCGCCGCGTTTCAGCGCGATAAGCTGTTGCCCGTGATCAACCGGCTGATCAACGTCGCGCTTGCGTCGCTCGGCGTCGACCCCGAGACGTGGTCGGTCGAGTTCATCCCGCTGCGCGAGGAGACGCCGGGCTCTCGGGCCACGCGCAAGAAGGCCGAGTCGGAGACCGCCGACAAATACAAGGGCCTGGGCGCGATCCACGAGATCGAGGTGCGCGAGACGTTGCGCGCCGACCCCGATCCGGCCTACCAACTGCGTGAAGGTACGGTCGATGAAGCCTTCCCAGCACCCGAGCCACCGCCGCAGCCGGCCAATCTGCCGCCGCAACCGCCCGTTTTACCGCCGCAACCACCGGCCCCGGAGCCACCCCCCGACGACTGATCGTTGCGCGCGAGCCTATTTTTGCTGTACCGCTAGGGCGTGCCGCTGCCGAAGCCTCCCGTTTGCCTCGACGTGTTCCGCGCCGACAGCGCCGACGGCGAGAGCGTCCAGCGGTTCGACACGACCCCGCTACCCCCTGTGCGCCGCACACCCGAGGACTACCTACTCGCACCGGGAACGCGCATTGCACGTGTGGGGGTGCAGGAGTACCGGACCGAGGACGGCGTCGAGCTGGAGCTACGACTGCCCGAGCACGTATTCGACCCGGAGTCGTTGGCGTCGCTCAACGGTAAGCCGCTCACGCGCGGGCACCACGGACGGGTCGACGCGTCGAACGCGCGGCAGGTCATGCGCGGCGTGGCAGCCACAGGGCGCAAAGACGCGAGCGACGAGCGGTTCGTCGCGAGCGACCTCACCGTGCACGACGGCAACCTGATCCGCGAGGCCGAGCGCGGCGATGCTCGCGAGGTGTCTGCGGGATACACCACCCGGCGCATGCGGATCCCAGGAGGCGTGTACCGTAAGGACGGTTGCCCGTTTGACGGCACCCGAGCCGACTGGCTGCAGACCCGCATCCGCTACAATCACATCGCACTGCTGCCGGCTGGCCGTGCAAACGAAGGTATGCGAGATCGACCCGTGAGCTTGCGCCTCGACGGCGCCGGCAATCAACTAACCGAACAGGAGCAACCGAAGATGATCACAGTGAAGGTCGACGGCAAAGACGTCGAGATGACCGAAGCAGGCGCCGCAGCCTACAACGCGGCCGTCAAGCGCGCCGACGAGGCCGAGACCTCGGCAAAAAAAGCCGACGAGAAGCAGGTCACGACGGCTGCAGACGACAAGCACACCACCGAGCTCGCGGCCGCGACGAAGCGCGCCGACGAGGCCGAGGCGAAGCTCAAAGAGCAGGCCGACGAGGCGAACTCGGGGGACAAGGCCAAGGCAGCCGAGGAGCTGTTCGACCTGCGCAAGAAGGCCGAGTCGGAGACGAAGCTCGACAAGGCCGACGTGTTGAAGCTCGACGCTGCTGGCCTGCGCGCAGAGATCTTGAAGGCGGTCGACTCGACGATCACCGAGGACGAGCTCAAAGACGACGCGTTCGTGCGAGCGTCCTTGCGTCTTCGAGGCGAGAAGCGCGACAGCTCGAACAGGCTGCGCGACCCGACTCGTACCGACGGGGTGGACAAGGGAGACAAGCCGGGCGAGACCCGTGAGGACGCCTCACCGCTCACGGCCGCGTACAACGAGCGCGACAAGAGAAACGCCGCAACCCGTAACCGAGCACCCGCCAAGTAGGCGCAACGCCCTCAGTCGTTAGGCCAGAGAGAAAGGATCAACCATGGGAACTTTCCAGAACACCGTGCAGGAGCGGACCGAGCAGTTCGCACAGATCGGAGCTCGGCACGGAGCGGGGCACCGCCCGGCTCGGCACCTCCACCTCGTGCTTCCGGGCGCGCAACTCGACTCGCACACGTTCACGTTCGACGCGGCCACCGCGTACACGGTGAGCGTCGACGGGATCCTCGCGTTCAGCGCGGCGGCCGCTGAGTTCGCCGACCTCAACGCGTTGGTCGATGGAGCGATTGCTGCATTGAATGCGCACCCGCAGGTCTCGCAGATCGTCGCGGCCGACTTGCTGTCGGCGGGTGTGATGCGGCTGCGAGCGCGTGAGCCGGGCAACGCGTTTACCAGCGCACGCACCGTCGTGGGCGGTGGCGGTACGAACACGATCACGACGCCGACGGCGAACGTCACGGGCGCCAACGCCGAGGCCGGTGACTCAATGTTCCGGGCCGCCGCGGCGACTAACGCGCGCTTGGTCGGTGCACCGAGTGCGTTCGACGACGTGTTCCAAGGACTGGTGCAGTTCCGGCATCGGGGCGCCGAATTGGAGGATACGCCGAACCAGTTCGCGTACCCGGCCGGGTCGCAGGTCCCGGTCGATCCGAACGGCAGCCACATCGTGGCACCCGAGACGCAGGTGCAGCCGGGGGACCGTGTCTTCGCGCGCTTCCAGGGCGTGGGCACGGCCGGCGCGTTGTCGAACGGCTCGGGGCAGGCGGCGCAGGTCGAGCGCGTGACGGCAAACGCTGCGACGAACGACAAGCTGTACTCGTTGATCTTGCGCAAGCTGCAGACGCCGGCGCGAACAGACCTCATCGAGTTCACGGCCGACGCGTCCGCGACGGTCACGGAGGTTCGCGACGGGCTTATCGCACGGATCAACGCGCTGCCGGTGCCGTACACGGCGGCCGTCGGAGCCGGTGCAGACGATCTCGACATCACGGCCGACGTGGCGCTCGACTCGTTCATCGTCGAGGACGTCGACGCTGAGCTCGACATCACGAACCAGGTCGCCTACGACCTGATCCGGATCGAAAACGCGCAGTGGTTGACGTCGACCGCACCCGGCAACAAGGGCCACGTCACGTACGAGGTCGCATAAGCAGCCCCGAGGCAGACCCCCCCAAAGGCGAAAGGATAAAACGATGCAAGCAATTCAGACACTGGATGCGGGGCAGCTCCGAGGCGACGGCCGCGGACACGACCCGCAGGTCTTCCTCGCGAGGCTGCGGCGCAACTGCGAGCAGATGGTCGAGACCGTGCGCGCCGACGGCGTGTCGCGCAACGACGCCGTCGACTCGATGCTCGCAGCGCGCGACGTCGAGCAGGTGCTCGCCGAGGTGATGCGCGACGTCTTCGGGCCGCGCTACTCCGAGCGCTACATCCCGATCGGCGGGTTCGGCGTGGCTCCGTGGGCGCGTCGGTACATCCAGAAACGGATCACCCGGCGCGGCTTGATCGACTACGTGACCTCGGCGGACATGCCCTGGATCAACGTCGACATGCAAGAGATCACACGGGCCATCCGCTCGCTCGGCGCGCAGTGGGGCTGGTCGTGGTTCGAGATGCAGGAGGCGCAGTTCGCCGGGACGACGCTCGACACCGAGCTCGCGATGGCGACCCGAGAGGGCGCTGAGGACACGAAGGACTTGATCCTGCTCCAGGGCGATGCGGGGCTCCCCAAGGGCCTCGGGTTCATCCCGACGGGTTTGATCAACGACCTCGACATCCCGATCGTCGCGCCCGGCACGGGCGGCTGGGCGACCGCGACGGCCGACGCGATCATCGCGGACATCTCCGGCTTCTTCGTCACAGCGCGCACCCAGTCGCGCCGCGCCGAGGACTTCGACACGCTGTTGATCCCCGAGGTGCAATTCGGGCGTCTCGAGACCTTGCAGGTCCCGAACACCAGCGTGTCCGTGCGAACGTGGATACTCGCGAACATCGCCGAGCTCACCTCGATCGAGGTGCTGCCCATACTCGCTGGCGCTGGCGTCGGTGCGGTCGACCGAGCGATCCTCTACGCGCGCACCGACCGTGTCTTGCGCGGCGTGGTGCCGCTCGACTTCTCGTTCATCGCCGAGGAGATGGCGCGCCTCCGTCTCGACGTTTGGGGCGTTATGCGCCTCGTTGGGCTCGAGATTCGGCGCCCGTTTGGGATGCTCTACGCCGACGGCGTCTAGCAGGCGAAGCCGGGGAACGCGAACAAGGGAGAGAAGGAGAAGCAATGCAGATCGTCAACACCACGGAGAGGCTCTTGCACCCCGTGTATTTCATTCAAGGGACGGACGCCGAGGGCAAGGGCCGGAACGAAGTCGCGTGCCTCAAGGACACGGACGGGCAAGCCGGCGTGCTGCCAGGGGCGCACGAGATCGACGAGCGCTCGATCAAGATCTTGCAGGCCCACAGGACCAACATGATCTTCTTCGAGGAGATCGACGGTCGAACACCCCAACTGCAATTCAAAGAGGGCACACCCCCGAAGAACGAGGAAGCGACGGACGAAGGACCACGCGTGATGCGCTGCAGCGAGATCGCGATTTTCCAAGCGGAGCAGGCCGCGTAGTAGGTGGCGGTCTCGGTCGCAGCACTGCGGGCTCGGTTCCCGAGGACGTTGACGGATCCACCGTTCACGGACACGGATCTAGCAAACGCGATCGCCGCTGCGAACCTGCGCATCGACCCGGACGTCTGGACCACGTGCGCCGACGAGGGGTGCACGTACCTCGCGGCGCACCTCGCGCTGATCGATTCGAAGGGCAGCAGCAGCGGCGTGAAGTCGGCAACCGCGGGCAAGGTCAAGATCGACTTTGACCGCTCGAAGCAGGCGCAGATCTTCCGGGAGGAGTACGAGCGTCTACAGCGCGGGGTCACCCCCGTGGTGTTTATAGGAGGTTCCCTGTGCTGAAGTGCAACGAAGCGAAGTGCAAGACCAAAGAGGTGACTCCGTCGCAGGTGCGCAAGCGCGCAGCAGCGACGGGGCTCGTCTACTCGTGCCCTGGGTGTGGCGGGCCGCTCACGAGCGACGACCCCACGACGCCCGCGACGAAGCCGCCCCGGGACATCAAGATCACGAAGTCGGACCCCAAGAAGAACAAGCCACCGGCGAAGCGCGCGCCGAAAGCCGAGGCCAAGCCGGAGCCGACGCCCGAGCGAGCAGCTCCTCGAGGAGCCGCTCCTGCAGCAGACACAACCCCCAAACCGCGCGGCAGCCGACGCGGCCGAATGGGCGACACCGAGTAGTCGTGTGGCCAAGGGCAGGGTCATCGTTAAGGAGCGCAACGGCGGGCTGAAAGAGCTGCGCCGGCGCTACCAGGAAGCGGCCTCCGAGCTCGTGGAGGTCGGCGTCTTCGACGATCCCGAGCTAGCCCTCATCGCCGCAGCCAACGAGTTCGGGACCGCGACGATCCCCGCTAGGCCCTTCATGCGCCAGGGGCTGGACCGAGCCCAGAACGCAATCGGGGATTCACTACAGACCGGCGCGGGGTTGATACTCGACGGGCTGGACGCGGACACGGCCCTGACCCGGACGCTGGTGGTCGCGAAGCAGGTGGTGCTGGAGTCGTTGGGCGACCCACCTGGACCACCCAACGACCCCGACACGGTCGAAGCCAAGGGCAGCGACCAGCCGCTTGAAGACGAGGGCAACCTGAAGCGCGCATTCGAAGCGCGTATCTCGTCTGATCGTAAAGCGCGATTGCGTGAGTCAGCGCGCGAGCTCGGAGGTGGTCGATGATCGACGCGGTGGCCATAGCCGCGCAGGCCGTCGACGTGCTCGCGTCCGAGACCATCTCGATATCGCGGCGCACCGGCGGCTCGCATAGCCAGGCCACTGGGCGTTGGACATCGGCGGGGCCCGTCGTGACGAGCGGTATAGCCGCGAGTGTGCAGCCCGCGCGGGGCGATGACCTCCTGCGTCTCGACGAGGGTCGGCGCAACATGGAGGCGATCGTGATCTGCACGAAGACGCTGCTGCAGCCAGGCGCCAAGCGCAAGACCGTTGGCGGCGATGCCGTGGAGGCGGACCGCGTGACCTGGGAGGGCGTGGTGTACGAGGTCGAACACGTGAAGCCCTGGAACGATCGATTCTACGACGCCATCGCCGTGCGGGTGGGGGACCAGTAATGTTCTTCCCGGAGGACTGGTTCGCGACCATGGAGCCTGCGTTCGTCGCGTGGGTAGTGGCATCGCTCACGGCATCAGGGAGCCGAGGTGGTGACGCTTGGGAGGTTGCACTCTCGAAGCAGGACGGCGACGGCAAGCGCGCGCCGATGCCTAAGCGCCCTGGAGCGGTGATTAAGTTCCTCGACCAGGTGGGCATTGAGGGACGCCAGAACTCGCACACCGAGGACGGCGCCGTGCCCGCGACCGACGCCGACTATCACGTCGAGGCGATGGGCCGGGGCACCGTCGAGGTGCAGTTGTACAGCGAGGACGACGATCGGGTTGCAGCGGCGAACCTGCGCGCAAGCCTGGATCTCCAATTTCCTACGCTTGACGCGCTGCGCGCGGCGGGGATCACAATGCTCGAAGCTCTGGCAACAGAGAGGGACCTCTCGGAAGTGTTCGCAGAAGAGAATGAATTCCGGTATGTGCTCGAAGTGCCGTTCCGAGTGAGCCGTCGCAACGTCACCACCGATTACCCGTGGATCGAAACGGTCGCACCGATCGTGGTAGGAGTAACCTGAGATGCCTGGAATCAGCGAAATCGTAACCGTCAACGTCTCCGTCCAGTCCGCGCCGCTGACTCCTGCAGGGTTTGGACGCCCCGCGGTCTTCGGTGTGCACACGCGCTTTGCCGAGGACTTCCGGCTGTACACGAGCACTCAGGGCATGCTCGACGACGGCTTCATCGCGACTGACGCTGAGTTCATCGAGGCGACGGCGCTGCTCGCGCAGTCGGCGATCAGCGGACGGCAGCTGCCCGACTTCATCCAGGCGCGGCGTTTCACACCCGTCGCGCAGCAGGACGACGGCACGGTCACGTTCGACGCGGCACAGACGGTGCAGTCGATCATCGGCGGGCCGAACCACGCCGACGTCACGATCGT
>SDBT01005496.1_pt1 | contig 21239 bp, 22 predicted proteins | sample 2277101 | NCBI WGS metagenome assembly SDBT01 (sample SAMN10404973, study PRJNA504765) | marine sediment metagenome | isolation source: marine sediment core GS10_PC15, 103 cmbsf | place: Arctic Ocean: Southern Knipovich Ridge | collected 2010
TGGTTTTTTTGCATTATTTTGAAAGTTTTTTGATATGGAGACGCTAAGTTGCTGTTCTTACAAGACTTATGGTAATTGATTTTTTATAAAAAATGAATCGATTTCGAATATCGCTTCCGGGCGGACGCCCAGGTTTACATGTGCATCGATCTGCAATTAATCCAGTTCAACATACAAGGGGGTGTATTTTCTTGCTTGTCGATTTTGGGTGAAAGATGGGTTTGGGGGGAGGAAAACGGCTTGGAAATGGGAAGATTTGGCAAAAAAATGGTAAATTGTCAAAAAACCTTGACTTTATTTGGCGAATTGAGTATTTTGTTTGGTTCGGCTGTTTGTTTAGAAAGTGATAATTTTGAATATTATGAATTGTTTGGAGATTTTTTGTGGCTAAGGAATTGGTACGAGAACTTATTAACGCAGGGGTACATTTCGGTCACGGTGTAAGCCGTTGGAATCCGAAGATGACTCCGTATATCTTCGTCAAGCGTGGAAATATCCATATAATTGACGTTAAGAAAACCCTAAAGGGGCTTCTGATCGCTAAAAAGCTCCTTGCCGACGTGGTGTCTTCTGGCAAAGATGTAGTGTTTGTCGGAACGAAACGACAGGCTCAAAAGGCTGTCGAAGAAGTCGCCCAAAAATGTAATATGCACTTTATCTCTCACCGATGGCTTGGCGGAATGCTGACTAACTTCCGCACGGTTCGATCCCGTTTGCAGCGTCTTGAGGAGTTGGAAACGATGCAGCAGGACGGGTCGATGGAAAAAGAGAGCAAAAAGCAGGGTTCGCGACTGAAACGAGAGATGCGAAAAATCAAGGCGAATCTCGATGGTGTTCGCGCAATGTCTCGATTGCCGGGTGTAGTAGTTGTGGTCGATGCGAAAAAAGAATACCTTGCCCTTCGTGAAGCCCGCAAGCTCGGTGTTATAACGATAGCCGTGATCGATACGGATTCCGATCCCGATACGGTGGATGTGGCTATCCCCGCGAATGACGATTCGATCCGGGCGATTGCATTGATCCTTAACGAACTGTGCAACGCGGTCTCGGTTGGCAAGACGATGATGCCAGCCAGAGAACAGGAAAGCGTTGCTCCTCGTATGCGACGAGCACGTTCGAATAGACCCGCACTGGCAAGGGCAAAAGCAGACGACGATAAGGTTGCATTTTCCGCTGATGAACCTGCTAAATTAGTTGAAGAAGCTCAGACTCAAGTCGCGGATAAACCACAAGAGACCATAGAAATTCCGTCTGTTGAACCAGATTCGAAGCAACAACCTCCGCAGGAAGAACCTTCGCAGGAAGAACCTTCGCAGGAAGAACCTCGGCAGAAACCGGTTTCGGAGTAAGCTCTGTTTTTGCGGGATCTCTGGTTTTTCTCTTTTACCTTGCCGGAGATACATAGATATATATTAGATAAATTGATTGTATAGGAGTTGTTAAAATGGCTGAAATATCGGCTTCAATGGTAATGGAACTTCGTAAGATGAGCGGTCAGGGAATGATGGACTGCAAGCGAGCTTTGCAGGATGCTGACGGTGATATCGACGAGGCAATGACTATCCTTAGGAAGAAGGGCCTTGCGACCCTTGAAAAACGCGCGGGCCGGGAAACATCCGAAGGCCTTGTCATCTGCAAGTGCGGCGAGGATGGAAAAGTAATCGCCCTTGCGACGCTTTGCTGCGAAACCGACTTCGTTGCAAAGAACGATGACTTCAAGGCGGTGGCAGAGAAGATGGGCGAGTATGCTATGGCTTGTGCTGTGGATGAAGGCGCTGACAATCTTCTCAATACCGAAATGGACGGCAAAACTTTCAACGAGGTACTAACCGAAGCCGTTAGCAAGACCGGAGAAAAGACTCAGGTCGGTGACTACGCCAGATTAAAAGTTGACGGGTCCGGTTTGATAGGGACATATATTCACTTTAACTCCAAGGTCGGTGCCATGGTGCAGATCGAGAGCAGCGAAGATTCAGTTGCAGATGGACTAAAGCAGGCCGCGGTCGATATTGCCATGCACATAACGGCAATCAACCCTATAGGCCTTAATAAAGAGAGCATTGATCCGGCTGTGTTAGAAAAGGAAAAGTCCATCTTCGCAGATCAGGTCAAAAACAAGCCTGAAAACATCATCGAAAAGATCATCGAAGGTAAGATGAAAAAATACTACTCCGAGAACTGTCTGACCGAGCAAGCCTTCGTAAAAGACGACAGCAAGACCGTCGCCGTGTTCCTCGAAGAATCAGCCAAGGCTGCGGGCGGTACCGCAAAGATAAAACGCTTCGTCCGCTTCGAAGTAGGATAAGAATCACTCGAAAATAAAAATACCAGGGCGGTTGCAAACTCAACCGCCCTTTTCTCTTGTCCAGCAAAAGTCCTGTCCAATAGCATCAGCTAACAATACGCGAAATAAGTCACTATTTCTAAAGTATTTTTTTTATGTTGTCGTAAAGATCCGGGAGGTCTTTTTCCACAACAGCCCATACTATATCGAAGTCAATTCCAAAATAGTCATGCACAAGTATGTTTCTCATTCCTATTATCCTGGACCAGGGAATGTCATGGTGTTTTTCTTTGAAATCGTCGGAAATTCTGGCGGCGGCTTCTCCGAGTATTTGCAGGTGATGGACTATCCAGTTTTGGATCAGTTCATCCTGCTCGAAGGCTTGGCGTCCTCGAATAACGTATTTGTTGATTCGCTCAATCGCATCGGACATATCGAGCAGTCTTTCTCTGTCGTCTCTCATAACTCGACGGCTTCCTTTAGTACGCGTTCTTTTATTCGTTTTCGTAGGCCGGCAGGAGTAATTACATCAACCTTGTGATTTAGTAGTTTTTGCAGATCGGTCAGTAATCCTCCAAGATCGAATAAGCTTCGCCCCGGCTTTAAATCGACTAAAAAATCGATATCGCTGTCAGCATCCGCCGTTCCGCGCGCAACCGAACCAAATACCCTTATCCGGGATGCGCCATGTTCGGCTGCGAGAGCAAGGATGCGTTCTCTTTGCTGGCCTATTATTTCATTGATCCCCATAAATCATACTCCTATTTTCAAAGGTCAATGAAAAGAAGTTTAAATCCATGATTGCTGACTGTCAAATCAAATTTCTGTGTAGATATTTGGACGATATAAAGATCACTTAAAAAATCCGCATGGGCCAGCAAGTTGCCCATCCTACTAAACGGTCCCTCATAATCCAATCTGTGCGACCATAATGGCTTTTTAAATCTTACGGACAGCGACTTTGTAGAGGGGTCTGCCTTGTTTTAGGTATTTTCTTTCGTAGTTTGTTCCTACGAGTTCGTTTTCTTTGGCACCGGCTGGTCGGATAAATTCGGTTGGTTCGAGGCGATTGCGATTTTCTTCGAGTAGCTCCTTTATTACTTCAAAATACTCCGCAAAATCTGTTGCTACCTGGATTTTGCCGCCTGTCTTTAGTGTTCTGATTAGATGCTCGATATTTGACTGGCAGAAGAAACGCCTCTTGTTATGTCGCTTCTTTGGCCAGGGGTCGGGAAAGTATATGTCAAAGCAATCGATAGATTGATCGGCTAAGTGTTCAGTCAAAAATGTCGCAGCATCGGTTCGGATTATTCGAACGTTGCTCAAGGCCCATCTGCCTATTCGATCTACACCATGTCGATAATATTTATTCGCCCATTCGATGCCGAGAAAATCCACATCGGGAAACGCCTTAGCCTGGCTTACCAGAAACGTACCCTTACCGCACCCGATCTCCAGGTGTACCGCACCAATACGTCCGAAAACACTTTCAAAGTCGATAGTTCCCTCAAGATTCTCGATCTTTAATGAAACAGCAGGATATTCTTTTAGTTTTCTGGCCACTGCATTAACCTCTATTAACAGGCCCTAAGCATAAGGCAATTTTACCTCAAAAATCAGGAATAACCGGACCTTAAAAACGCTACAACCGTCGTATAATTAATATATAGGCTTCGGTATCCGGTCAACAGTAATACTATTATACACAAACAACGGGGCCGGGCAATGGGTGTGTGCTTCTTTGGATTGAGTTGTGGTTAAAGTTGAGTCTTTTACGGTTCGATAAGAAGTTGAACCGTTAGATATTACGAGCGTAGCAATTATAGGACATGTAACTGTACGCAATAAGGATATTAAAAAGATGATTCGACAACTTATTAGAAGAAGACGAAGACGTGTAATCATCGACGTCAATACACAAAAAGACTTCTTTCTTGCAAACGGAGCGGTTTGCATCAGGAACCATCGGCGTATCCTCGGAAGAGTTCGGCGGATAATGGCATGGGCGAGATTAAATAATATTCCGGTTATTTCAACTTGCGAAGTTTATTCCGGTAACAGTAAGGGTAACGATAATGGTAATGGCAATGGTAACGGCCACGCTTACTGCATTGCCGGGACAGAAGGCCAGAAGAAAATTGCTTACACCCTGAACAATAGTCGCATAAGCTTCGCAGCCGACGACAGCACGGACCTGCCGACGGATGTTCTGGTAAGGTACAACCAGATCATACTCCACCAAAGATGCAGCGATCCCTTCGACGAACCTCGGATCGAGAGACTGCTTACCGAAATTAAGGCCAATGAGTTTATTGTCATCGGAGCCAATACCGAAGACTCTGTAAAATCCGCAGTACTCGGTTTGTTACAGCGGGGGAAAAAGGTAATAGTCGTCGCCGATGCACTCGGCTTGCAGGATAAGAATAAGGCACAACTGGCAATTCGGAAAATGGAGGCCAAGGGTGCCAAAGTCATCGAAACAAAAAAGCTCGCCGGGGTCTCACACTTAAGACAGGTAGGCGCATGCGAATGCCCAAGCTGTCAGGGCCAGACAGGAAAGCCCAAAAAAGAGAAGGTTAAAATCGGATTAAATTAATAACCTTAGCAGCATAGTTGACGTCGATTACGCAAACCTCAATAACATTAAGACAAAATCAATGTGCAATAATTATTCGCGTGGACCTGAAGGGCGTGTTGCCCGAATAGGTCCACGCGATTTTCTATTCGGAACTCCTGAACCTCTTGCGACCGTTGGAATTCCTATCAGGCTTTCTAACCGGCTTTCTAACCCCGCCAGGCTTCTTGCCCTGATCATCCTTCTTGAATTTTATCGTACTCTTGAGATCCACCTTATCACCCCAGTAAGTAAATGTATAAAAATGCTTATTATGAAGAACCTTATCGTTACGAACTCGGCTAAGATAAATATAAACCGTTTTCATACTATCAAAACCACGATTCCGCAAAACTGGATTCTCAGAATCCCCCCAGTTAACATCGAAAGGAACCCATCCCAGATTCTCAAAATAAACTTCCGTCCAATGATGCTTCGGAGGAACACTGTCAAAACGAATCGTATAACCCGTCGTAACACGAGCCGGAATACCTTTCGCTCGACACAATGCCACAAAAAGATCAGAGTACTCCGTACAATCACCCTTCTTCTGCGCTAACGCCTGAACCGCTCCGAACTCCTCCTCAAAAAGACCACCATACTCAAGAGTATCGATCACGAAATCATACAGCTTCTTAACTGTCTCCTGACGATTACGACCGTTTATCTTCTTAGCCAACTCCTGAATAGATTCGTCATCCTTCTGAATCAAACGTTCATCTATCAGGAACTCACCCAAGTCCGGTTCAGCGACAAGATATTTACCCTTTTTCTTCCGCGCAGTTTCCAAATCATAACGGTAAAGATCTGCATGAACCTTAATATTAACACTAAAACGCTTCTTCGGCTTAAAAAAATTGAATTCCGCATATCGATTACCGTTCTTACTAAAAATCCGCGATGCTTGAGGACTGCAACTAACCGACTCAATCTTCTGGCGACCGGCAATACTTCGCGGAAGAAGAACTGTCAACTTCATACGATCGGTCCTGCCGGTCACCGTAAAAGCATAACCAAGATCCATCTCAACCTTCCGGGTCTCCTTGCTTACCGGATTCGGTGTCCTCGAATACCCACCCCTGATCCGCCGATCTATACGACGACCAACAGCACTGCCGGCAAGAAAAAACACAACCAATGCAACAAAAAGGTAGGATTTAATACTTCTCATAGTGCTTACCCTACAATCTATTCAAACTAAACAAAAACAAATGCTGTTTTAACGAAACTAACTGTCTGCTACTATTTTACAATATTTTCAACAATTCAATTAAAATTACCTCGGCCGCAGGCCGAATCCACAATTTTGATTTTTTTCTTTTAACTTTTTATCTTTTCAAACTGGCCATTCGGTCAGTCTTGTAGGATGGGCAACTTGTTGCCCATGCTGCTTCTTAACTCTTAAAACTTAACTCTTAAAAATTACTACTTTTGAACTAACTAAACAGGGCCTCCACAAATACATCCGGATCAAACTCACTTATATCCTCGGGTTGTTCGCCCAAGCCTACAAACTTAACGGGTATATCCAACTGGTCTTTGATAGCTATTACTATACCACCACGAGCCGTACCGTCAAGCTTCGCAAGAAAAATACCCGTAACATCGATCGCCTCGGTAAACATCTTAGCCTGAATAATCGCATTCTGACCCGTCGTCGCGTCAAGAACAAGCAGAACCTCGTTAGGGCTATCGGGAATCTTACGAGCAACAACATCGCGAATCTTCGTCAACTCGCGCATAAGGTCCTTCTGAGTATGAAGACGACCCGCCGTATCGAGGATCAGAACATCTGCCCCCCGCGCAACTGCCGCCTCACAAGCATCGAAAGCAACCGCAGCTGGATCACTTCCGCTTCGGTGCTTGACTATCTGAACACCAATACGCTCTGACCACAACGTCAACTGCTCAACCGCAGCTGCACGAAATGTATCACACGCCGCAACTATAACATTCTTATTATCACGACTGAGAATATAGGCAAGCTTGGCTATACTCGTCGTCTTACCCGACCCATTCACTCCAGCAACCAGAATCACCGTTGGACCGCTCTGGGCAATATGCAACTGACGATCGCGATCAGGCCAGTAGCTCTTCATATGTTCCTTCAAAAATGGAATAATATCTTCACTTGACTCGATCTCCCGACCGCGATAAGCATCACGCAAATCAGATATCAGCTTAAGCGTCGTTTCTACACCAATATCATCCTGGATCAGGGTCTCTTCAAGATCGTCAAGAAGAGCCTCGTCAATCTTCCTCCCAAAACTCAGAACTGTTGACAAAGATGAACTGATCTTATCACGAGTCTTACCAAGACGAGACTTCAGAAAATCTGCCGTTTTCGTAAATATGCCCATAAAAAATCCCAAAAAATCAATCTTAGCATGATCTATTGTTGCATAAATGACCGGTCTTGTAGGATGGGCAACTCGTTGCCCATGCTGTTTCTTACAACTTAACTCTTACAACTTAACTCTTACAACTTACTACTTACTACTTTTTACTTTTCAAACTGACCAATCCATCAGTTTGAATATATACCTATTGTTACATAAATGAACGGAAAATTCAAGCCGCCATGAGCCTTAACCAAGGCAGATTCAACTTTCGATTTCCCAAATCCCAGCCCTGAACACAAAACAACCTTATTATACTGATCTCAATTGATTTTTACCGTTTATCCGCCTGCTGCGACGAGCGAAGCACGGCGAGCGGGTAACTTGTGCCATAGGTAGTAACTTATAAATAATCAGTTACGGCTTTATTCACGAAAATTTAATACCCTTAAGGGTATTTTTCACTCTTTTTAGCACGCTTGAACCATTTTATATTTGACAAACCACAGCATTACAGTTAGATTTTCATACATCTTGATTTCCATTTTTCGGTGTTGACATTATCAAATTGTTCGGACGTAAAGGTTACAGGATGTGACCTTTGAGTATAAAGCCAGGAAGGTTATTCGTAGGCAATATGGACGTCTTCGACATTCGATTAAAACACTAACGCTGTTTGATCGAAGTTTATTTTCGGAAAGGAATGGGGCTTGGCGACTCACGACGTGGAAAACGTGTTTGCTGAGATTCTCGAACGGGCAAAAGCCCTGGATCCCGTAAACAGCAGAAAATGGTTCGATGAATTAACTCCCCTGCACTTCGACGGAGGATCACTCGGGATCGGATGCCCTGACGATTCAACTGTACAATTCCTGCTGGAAACTTGCAAAGACGGTTTCACAAGGGCCGCACAGCAAATTACAGGACACCTCGTCGCCGTCGATTTCAAAGTCGCAACTAAAAATAAATCTCCAATCGCAACTAAAACACCCTCGCATGTACCAAAATTACACCCCGATTACACCTTCGAAAATTTCGTCGTCGGACCAAGCAATCGACTCGCCCACGCCAGTTGTGTCGCTGTAAGTAATTCTCCGGGAAATACTTACAATCCCCTATTCCTCTACGGAAACTCGGGGCTCGGAAAAACCCACCTCCTACACGCCGTCTGCAACGAAACAAGAAAAAAATTCGAAAGTGCCGTTATACAATTCCTAAGCTGCGAAGAATTCGTTAACCGATTCATAAGGGCAATAGAACAGGGAAATATCGCCGGTTTCCAAAGCCAGTTCAGAACTGTCGATACACTCGTTATCGATGACATACAGTTCCTAAGAGAAAGAGAGCAGAGCCAGGAGGAATTCTTCCACACCTTCAACGCACTATACAACAACGGAAAACAGATTATCCTAAGTGCTGACTGCCCGCCGGGAAAAATACCTTCACTCGAAGAAAGACTCATAAGCAGGTTCAACTGGGGACTCGTTGCAAGAATCGACCCGCCAAGCTACGAAACAAGAGTCGCAATTGTACAGAAAAAAGCACACCTCAGAGGACTAACAATACACGACGAAATCGCAGAATATATCGCAAGAAAGGTACACGCAAACATCAGGGAGCTCGAAGGGGCTTTAACAACTCTATACGCCGTCGCTACAACCACAAACGAAGAAATCTCACTCGAACTCGCTCAAAATGCACTTGACGGACAGATCAGGCTCTCGGCAAGGCATATCAGCATTACCGACATTATCGAAGTCGTCACCGACTACTTCGACATCAGACTCGCTGACCTCCAAAGCAAAAAAAGAAGCCAGAGCATCACGGAACCAAGACAGATTTGCATGTACCTCGCAAGAAACCTCACAAGGCACAGCCTCGAAGAAATTGGCGGACACCTCGGTGGAAGAGACCATACAACTGTAATGCACGCCTGTAGCAAGATTAAAAACGCAGACCTCGCAGACCCAGACACCCACGCAATGCTCGAAGATTTGACAAGAAAAATCACGGGGCCTACAGGGAATTGACAAAACAGCTTATTTCTTGCGACGTCTCAGAACAACCAGCGAGCCCAAACCAAACAAAAGAATCGTCACTGGCTCTGGTACACCCTCATACAAATGGACCTTACCGTCAATCGCTCCGATAAACACGTCAAGATAACCATCTCCAGTCCAGTCCCCAACAAAAGGCCGCGAACGTGGAGTACCCGCAAGATCGATTGCTGAACCATCGGACTCGACAAAATCGTAACCAGAAAACAAAGGGGATGCATCGGTTCCAACATTACTGTAAAACAACAATTGACCGTTGGTATTACCCGTCAGCAGGTCTTTCTTACCGTCACCATCAAGATCCATAACAACCGGACTCGAACGGACCGATGGTACATACAGATCTGAACCATTTTCCTGGGCTAAAGCTTCAAAGGTAAAATCCGGTGATGTATCACTGCCGCTATTCAGGAAAATATGCATCCTACCGTCAAGAGCACCAACAACCATATCTTTAGCACCATTATTGTCCCAGTCAACAACCGTAGGACATGCTCGACTGCCAACATCGATATCGACCTTCGATCCAGACGAACCAACCTGCAATAACGTACCACCGTCAAAAGTCGGGGCCGAATCAGTCCCCGTATTGAGATAGATCAGAACCGTACCGTCACTTTGACCAAGAACAAGGTCCTTACGACCATCTCCATCCCAATAAACCGTCCTTGGAAATGTCCCTAAACAACCAGATGCAAAAACACTCAGATCCGATCCATTGGATTGTACATAAAAGTAATCACTAAACTCAGGACTCGCCGCCGTTCCAACGTTGAGATAAACACGAACCTTACCCGCCCGGAAAATGTCACCACCCTCGCCAATTATCAGGTCCATCTTCCCGTCATTGTTCCAGTCTGAATAAGACGGAACCGAATAACCATTTACAACGATTGCACTCCCGCCGGACTCAACCAACTGCTCAGGACCAAGACCATGCATTGAGGAAAACACCACACTCGTGTTCGACATAAACAAAGAAAACACGAGAAGAACCACAAAACGTTTCACCTTACCCACCCTCTTCCAAAAAGCCATTATTATGCATTAACTCTCACGTCGTAAAAAACCGTGATCAAACAAAATAGCTAAACTTTCTTAACATACCCCAAAAACCCATCTTAACTCATTGGCACAGAAAAGTCAAGGAAAATGTCCTGATTCTTTATAAGAATTTAAAAAAAAGACCTCTTTCCTATCAAAAACACAATACCTGGCTTTCACCTCCAAGTTGTCATACATGCTCGGCACACATAAAAAAGGCTGTGAAAACTCACAGCCTTTTGGATTTGCAACGAAAAAATAGAAGGTTACGCTTTACGCTTTCTCAGCAAAGCCAATGCTCCCAAACCTAACAGGCAAATTGTTGCCGGCTCGGGAACGTGAGAGATCGTGTCAATAACAAGCTCATCAACGTAAAACGTGCAATTTAGCGGCTGAATCCAGATCGTCTCATCGTCCGGATTGGGCTCCATAGTGAGAAGATAAGTTTCATGGTAGTACAAATCATCGAGCTGTATCTGGCTCATCAACTGCGCGGACGCTAAACCGGTACCGTCCGCACTAAAGAGAGGGTACTGCCCTTGACCAATACTGTCGGCATAGTACGTCAACTGTATCCAGATTTCCTTCAGCGGCTCATTGTCGATGATGTTTGGAATGTATATCTCCAAAAAAGCCTCAAACTTCCATACACCAAAATGCCCCGTACCGAAATGTTCCGGCAGGTACTGAGTATAAGGCCCAATACCAGCAACCGTAACCGTCGGAATTCCAGGGCTGTCATAGCCATTCTCGGGCGCCGTCGGGTTGGTGGCGTCGCCGAACTCCCACATTTGAAATGTTGTGCCCGGATCCCCCCTAATCCACGGCGGGTCAACAAGGTCATCCGCCAAAACATTTGAAACTCCGCCAAACAAAATGCCGATTACTACCAGAACTACAGTCAAACTTCTCATCTCTATCCTCCTCGTTCTGTTATTTACTAACGCATTAATGCTCACCCAAAAGACACAATGCAAAAAATATTAACATTTACCGGGTAGCAGAACTCTTCACACTACCCAGTCCATTAGTTAGATTGTATCGTAACTATTTCTAAAGTCAACAAAAAAAATGGAAAAATCTGCTTTTTTTTCAATATTTTCGCTTTTTACAGGACCTTCTGCGTTTTCGGCCTAAAATCAGCCCTCCAAGGCCAAGAAGAAATATCGTCGCTGGTTCTGGAACAATAGGCTCCCCAACCCCGTGAGCCCATTCCTCGAAACCATCGTCAGCAGGGGAATTCTCGCCGAACCGAGAATAAAGATAGATATAATCTCCCAAACCATCAAAAAGACTCTCGGGAACGTAAGCAAGAAGATCACCCTGACCACTACCACCGCTAAGAGAATAATCAAGAAGAATCCAATTTTCACCCCCGCCATCGAGATCATAAACAGCAGAGGAGAATAAAGAAGAATAACCAGTCAAATTACCGGAATTATGAACCGCTATCTCAAAGGCATCCATCGACAGGATATTCTCACCATTCTGATTAATGTCAAGCAGAAATTCCAGGTACTCAATGCCCTCGATATTCACGGTAGGAACTGAGCTAACCAATAGTGAATGATTAAACGTCGCGGTAGTATGCTCATCGAACTCTACTGGGCGATAGTCCGAGTTATAACCATGCTGGATTCCAAAACTCTGAATCCGCACAAATGAATCGATATTACCCGATCCCGTCCCCGTCGGGCTGTACTGCTGGAATATTACACCATCGATATTTCCAGATGATCCTGCCGTAGTCAGATCTAAAACTAAAGCTTCCGCTGATCCAACAAATCCAACCAGACACACAATACAAATAAACAGAACACATCTGTTCATCACACTCACCTCTTACTTTCATTCTTTTCAGTATATGCGCGCACCTTAAGCCAGCGATCACGCACAAATATTTATCAATCGCTCTTCCAAAGGAGACTTCTTTTCGGGACTTACTGTCCCAGGCCCATATCCTCCAGGCCTTTATTATAAGCAAAAAACAACCTTAAAGCCAACACAAAACCCCCACGCCACCCCCTCTACCCAACTTAACACCCCGCCAAACAGAGAACAAAAAACAAACGTCCGGTAACATCGCACCGCCATAAATCCAGAACTACAAATTGCAACAAGCCGGGCAATTGGAAGAAAAATAAGAAAACAAAAAAAAGGCTGCGAAATTACTCACAACCTTGAATTTTTTTACACCCAGATCGCCGTCAGCAACGACGTTTACGACGAGAAACGAGCAGCCCGCCCAAACACAGCAACAGGATCGTCGTAGGCTCGGGAACAATTGTGCACGATGGATAATCACCCTCCAAATCACCAAAAACATCATCTACTCCCGAACCACTCTTGGCAAAAAGCACATCTGTAAGAATGCCATTCTCTGGAACGATATTGGCATAAAAAGAAAAAGTACCATAACCATCCGCACCAGGCTGAGCATCAACCGGAAAATAAGGATCATTATATTTGAGAACGGGATTCAACAATCCAGTGGTAGGATCACCTGTACGATTGAAATAGCCGGTCCACCCCATCGCTTCCGGATTGTCAGGCTCGGATTCCGTGGTGGAAAAGCCACCGGGAGTATCAAATCCGACCAAATGATCCGACTCCGCGCATTCAAAACCTAAGATCAGGTCCAAATGGCTAAGACCAGCACCCGCTCCGTCTAAGTCCCAAACTATGGACATCTCATAATAATACCAACCATCGCGAGGACCACCTACAATCAGCGTAGCAGTACTCGTACCTTCAATATAAGGAGGAACCAAAACCGCAAACGACGGACTGGCAAAAATACAAAATACCAGCACCGCTACTACAAGGAAAAACCGCACCTTCATTCTCATTACCCTTCTCCTCATGCTAACTGTCAAAGAAAAAAATGGAACAAAAAACCTCATCCGACTCCGTCCGATTCTAAACATCAACCCTAATTAAATTCATTATATAGGACCATCCGATAATGTCAAGCCAAAAATTTAAAAATGTTAAAATAGACAAAATTCCCCTGCCAACACCAAATCTACCCACCATCGTTGTGCTAAGCCCAAGCCGAAGCCAGAGTTTGTCCCGGAGCGCCGGAAATCATTTACAAGCCCCGCCACAGGCGGTTCAACTCAATAATCAATCATCACTAATCAATTAAAACGCCATCCGGCAGAGCCGGATTCAACCAAATAATCACTAATCACTAATCACTAATCAATTAAAACGGCCACCCATAAGGACAATCATACAGCCACCAGTAAACAAACTCATCAAGGTCTTTCCAGTTGACTATATCAAACTCGTCTTTGTACAAGTCCCCCGGCAGGTCATCGCCGCTTTGCAACCAGTACTGAGCAAACCGCGCATAATCCTCGAACTCAACAAAACACAAAGGCCCACCAGCCCAGAAACCGCCAAGCACTTCATACTGTCCCCCGGCTAAGTTACCCGCATCTGGCTGACCTATCGTACCACTGAGTTCATAAGCCCCACCACTGCTAACACCGCCCCCGCCATCTATCGTACTCCATGAGATTTTATAGTCCGCCAACAATGCCGAAGACATAATCAAATATAACACCGGCAGTATCAGAATCGTTTTTTGAATATTCTTTTTCATCGCAAATCTCCTTTCGGTTATCAAAGAGCTACCCAGATGGTGCCGTTATAATACATAAGCTGATGCAAAGTGCCGTTGTAATATATATCTCCTTCAGAAGGACTCGAAGGTGCTGATGGTCTCGGCTCCAACCTCAGTACATCGTTTATATGCAGACTCCTTGGGCAAAAGCGCCTGAAAAACGCAGGGATCACTCTCGGCGCCAGGACGTACACCTATCTCAAGCCAGCGGGCGTCACCGTTAAACGCATTCGGATTAACAAAGTCCAAAATCACCGTAAAGTACCCATCGACGACATTAAAATCCGGTACATTTATATCATCACCTAACTGGCCGCCGATGATGTTTGCGTCGAAAAGCTTGAACTGAAAATCATACGGACCATCTGCTGGCAAATTGGAATCAACCAGCCTGCCATTATAGGTAAACGCCGTACCCATCACAGCCCCCTTAACAACACCTGTGCCGCACAACATCAGGCACACTACCACAAACAAAATTGTCACAATTCTTCTGGGCTTCATGGTTCTTCTCCTTAAAAAGAAAACCTCTTTTTAACAGACTTTTTGCATGTTCAAAATTTGCCCGTATTTATACTGTCCAAAACTCCATCTGTCACGTCCTCCTCCAATCACGCTTGAAAACCCAATGAGTAAACAGTTATATGCCTTAAAAGCCAACAGTCAAGCATAATAATATATAAAATCCTAAAATACGTGGAAACTACGGGTAAATATCGCCACCTGCACCATAAAAACTGCTTTTCAACTCAAGTAAATAGCTACTTTCCAGCACCCAGTATCGAGCCACAAACGATGATTAAATCAGTGTTAATCTGCGTTAATCTGTGTCTAAAAATAATTAAAAAAACCCTTGACAACAAACATATGATTGTGTTATATTCTTATCAAACTAAATATACGATTAAACTGAAACACGAAAATGCGGAAAAAGACAGAGAAAATGACAGATCCCAAAAAAAATAATATATCAGTCTCGGCCAAAGGCCGAATCTATTCTATTTAGCCCCCTAAACTGCAGGGGGGAGTTCCTGCAAAGAAAAATAAAAAAAATGAAAAACAAACCCAATCTCAACCAACGAGCGACGAAAGACGAGCGACGAGAGACGAAAACATGCAAAACAAACCCAATTTCACTCCCAGCGTCGAAGCGAAGCGAAGATCCGCCGCAGGCGGACAAAACAAACCCAATCTCAATCAGCGAACGATAAAAATAATGAAAAACAAACCCAATTTAATCCCAAACGCATCGACGAAACATGTAAACGCTGTCAATTTTACCCCCAACTTTTACACAAAAACCACCAACTTTTACTCAGAATTCACCAAAAAATACGCGATTTTCTTCACTTTTCCCAACTTTTGGACCCAAACATACTTAAGTCCTGTTATATCAAAGGCTTACATAAATAGTTACCAAAGAATACCCTTCAATCTTCACGAGAGACAAGCGACGAAAAAAATGCAAAACAAACCCAATTACAATACCAACGTCGATGGGTGGCAGCGTCTGTTCGAAGGACAGGCGATGGATAATCCCCATCAACAAGCTAACCACGAGTCACGATTCATGCAAAACAAACCCAATTTCTCATACGAAACAAACATTGAACACAATCGCAATTTAACTTAATATATTACCAAATAAGGACTTACACAATAATCCGGAGTTGACATGCGAAACTTCAAAAACATAAAAAGAATCGTCATAAAAATCGGAACAAACACCATTGCCAAAGACCAGAATGTCGATACCGCCTACATAAACAGAATCACAAAACAAATGGCAAAACTAATCGATTCAGGCAAGCAAATCCTACTCGTCAGCAGCGGTGCCATAGGAATGGGCTCTGGCCAGCTAAAGCTGACATCCAGAATAAAGGACATCAAAATGCGACAGGCATGTGCCGCAATCGGTCAGCCCGCCCTCATGTCACAATACCGTAAAGCCTTTGCCAGACAAGGTATAAACGTCGCCCAGGTCTTGCTAACAACTGAGGTGCTAAACAACCGAAAGACATATCTGAACCTGCAAAACTCAATAGAAACACTACTAAAGCTCGGCGTCGTACCCATCCTGAATGAAAACGACAGCGTAAGCACCGAAGAGATCGGCTCGGCATTCGGCGACAATGACAAGCTAAGCGCTCTAGTCGCAAGCAAAATCGACGCCGACCTCTTAATCATGCTAAGTGACATCGACGCGCTTTATGACAAAGATCCAAGAAAGAACAAACACGCAAAACCTATCGAAACAGTATTTGAAATCACAGACCAGATCCTCGGATCAGCGGGACCAAAAGGAAGTGCATACGCAACAGGAGGAATGAAAACAAAGATCGAAGCTGCCAGAATCACCGCAAACGCAGGATGCCGAATGGTCCTGGCCGACGGAAGAGCAAGAAACGTCATTGGCCAGATAATGCAAGGCCGAAAGATTGGCACACTATTCATGCCAAGAAGAAAACTATCAAACCGATTACGATGGATTCTAAACAGTTCAACCGCTGGAGTAATACTCATTGACCCAGGTGCAATTAACGCCATCACTAAACGAAAGAGCCTACTGCCAAGCGGTGTAATCGCAGTAAAAGGAAACTTCAATTCAGGTGATGTCGTAATGCTAAACGACTATGCAAAAGCCGTAACCAGCATCGCAAGCATTCAGTTAAAATCCCTCGCAGGAAAGCACAGCAGCGAAATCAGAAAAAAACTCGGACCAAAACAAAGGGACGTAGTAGCAATACCCGAAGACATCGTAATTATTGATTACTAACTAAAACTCAAATGGCCATTACGTAAATTATCTTGACCGAGCCCGGTTCTCATTCCTCGATTTGCTTGTTACGGTATTGAATATAAGCTTCACGCATCGCAATATAAGGATCCAGGGCATCAGCCTTGAAGGTCTCATACTCACCGGTCCGAAACGAAGCTGAATTAACTCCCCGCCCCGTGGAAATACCAATAGAAGTTTCAACAGGTTCCACGTAACGTATTGGATTTAGAAACTGATCGCCAAATATTCCAACTCCATCACGCAACGTCGTGGGACCAAGCAACGGAAGCACCAAATAGATTCCGTTATCAAAACCATAAACAGCCAACGTCTGACCAAGGTCTTCGCGTGCAGGTGCCAAACCATATTTCTCTAATGCAGGATCTCCGATCCCAAGAACACCTATAGTTGTATTGATCGCAAACCGGTGTAATTCCCTGCCTGCCGCATCAACTTTTCCCTGGAGCAGACAATTCGCTAAACGACCCGGCGTGGCGACATTATTAAAGAAATTCCGCACACCGATCCGAACCGGCTTCGGAAACACCGCCTTGTAACCCTTCGCGCAAGGCTCCAGAATCCAAACATATAATATGTCGTTAACACCGAACATTAAACGATTCAATCCCTCAAGGGGATCAGGAACACTAACCTTCTGCTCCTCATATCCATCTTCCAATAAAGCAAAATCGTCATCTCCAAACTCGTCCAAACCCTGCTCGGAACCGTTGGCGTCAATGAGAACACCATTTCCATTTGACAAAGACCCGGAAATATCACCGGAAGATGGACTTTTACCTGACGATCCGCACCCCCCTGTCATTACCACAAATACGACGATAACCCAAAACCAATATTTCATGCAATTGCTCCTCATAAGCAGTACTGGCTCTTACTTAACATCGCCGCATTATACCAGCTAAGTCTCGCGCCCAAAAGCTTTTCCCAGAATCAGCATCTGCGGCAACAGTGTCAGCGCCGCAACAAGTGCAATAAACATAGCCAAACCGGTCAAAAGACCGAAGTAAACACTCGGAATGAAATTGGACATCGCAAGAATAGAAAAACCAATGATAATCGTTACAGAGGTATCATACATCGCATGACCGATGCTTCCATGACAGCGATGCATGGTATTAATATAGTGCCGGTCTTTTTCAAATTCCTGTTTGAACCTGTGAATATAGTGAATCGTGTTATCAACAGCAATTCCCACACCGATAGCCGCGATCGTTATAGTCATCATATCCAGAGGTATATCAAGCCAGCCCATCACACCGAGAACGACGGCAACTGAAAAAACGTTCGGAAGCATCGCGATAAGAGCAATTTTTAGAGACCGAAACAGCACCAGAAACATACCTGTCAAAATCAGAACCGTAATTCCTAATGTCAATATCTGCGAACCGAAAAGGCTTTGCAGCATGTTATTGTACAGGACCATCATACCAGCCAGACGGACCCGCTGCTCATCAATACCCAACTTGTTGGTCAGGTCGGATTTAATCTTCTTGAGCAATTCGTTACGTCTGAGGCTCTTCTCGGAATCCCTGACTCGCACCCAAAAACGAACCTGATTATGCTCCACCGAGACATAAGGACTGATCATAAGGCTCTTAAAATCGTCCGGCGTTTTGCTATACAGCAGAGCCAGTTCAAGACTGTCCAGGGCCTTACCATCGTTTAACTTCTCCACTACGCCCAACATAGAGGCAAGAGAAAGTACCTTGCCGGTTTCCGTCAGGTTATCAAGATAGCTGTGAACGGCCTTGATACGGTCCATCTTCTCAGCCGTAAACCAATATTTATCATCCGAATCGGTATCATCGAAATCACCAAAATCTTCGAAATCACCAAATGCATCGTTGCTTTCAGATATATCCGGTTCAATTGACCCAGGCAACGGCTCTGGTTCTCCAAACTCTAAGACGACATCCAGAGGAGTTGTTCCTCCCAGGCATTGATCGATTACTTTCATCCCCTGATAAATCTCGGTACTCTCCTTGAAGTAATCGATAAAGCTGTTTTCCACCCGGAGCTTCGACATACCAACGACTGTCAAAACAAGCACGAGACCGCTGATAACCACAATCTGCACACCATAAGACTCGGTAATTCCTGCAAGGACAGAAGTAAGGGAAAAACGCATTCGACTTGATTTTGAAGGTATTTCTTTGGGCAACACCAGAAGAACTGTAGGAAAAAGAAGAAATGTCACAATCAAAGATACTATCAAACCAGCGATCATCATCCAACCAAAATTGATGACCGGTAAAATATCACAACACACCAAAGATCCAAAACCAGCTATTGTCGTTAAAACCGCATAAACACAGGGTTGCAGCTTGATAATCACGGTTTCGAGAATCAGTTGACGATTGTCCTCTTTGGGATTCTGGACCGAGAGTTCTCGATATCGAACAATCAGGTGAATCGTGATAGCCATAGTCATTATTAGTTGCAGGGAGATGAAGTTCGCTGAAACTACCGTCACCTCCCAACCAAACCAGCCCAATAAGCCGACCATGCAAAACACCGAGACAATACAGCACAGAGTTGGAAGAAGTATCCACCGAATTTTACCAAAGAGAATACCTAACATAACAAGCAGCAGAAACAGAACACCGATACCGAAAACCTTCAAATCGCTTTTAATAAAGCTGATCATATCATCGGCGACCATACTGACACCGCCAAGAAACAACTCGGCTTCGCTACGATAGTTGTCCATGATCTTTCTTATTGCAACGATATCCTGATGACGCTGAGCCCTCCATTTCGCCCTGTGCTCTCGGAATTGCCCCTGGACGCGATTGAGTTCGTCAATCTCTATACCGGTCAAAGAACCTGCGTATTTCTTTTCTCGCAACTCATTGCGGCGGCTAAGCAATTCACTATAGACCTCATCCTTTGCGAAATTGACCAGCAAAGCCGTTGTCTTCGCATCCGGACAGATTAAAAGCTCTCGATAAAGACTGCTTGCTCGAAGTTCCTTTTTGGCCAGATCCCGATCAACCGTTGGAGAATTGAGCGTAGGAAGTTCAGCAGTAAGATCCTTGAGTGAAATCGGCGGACTTTCCAGAAGAGGAACATCAAGAATCGAAAGGACCGAAACAACGCTTTCAAGAGAATTCAGATCGTCCTTTAATCGGGCGATCTGGGCCAGGCTTTTATCCGAAAACAAGTCACCCTTCGGCGTATATGCCAGAATAAGGAAATCCTGTTGACCATACCTCGAATAGATCACTCGAGAGTAACGAAGGTCTTCGTCGTTCTGCAGAACCAGTGTCTCGGCTGAAGCGTCCAGAGCAAAATGCCTGGCACCAAAACCAGCCAAACCAACCAACAACAATAACACCAGAATGATTAACTTCGGATATTGAAGGACAACTCGGTCGAAAAAAAACAAAGCCACTGAATGGAGTTTTGTCATATTATACTGATCTCAATTGAATTTTCCCGTTTATCCGCGACTCGGCCAAGCGCGTCGAAGTCCGAACTCTGAATTCTGAGTTACAATTTTATTCGCGGCTCGGCTGAACTCGTCGAAGTCGGACATTTACTTCCCTTAAAGGGGATTTCCCATATAACATTGCATATTCTTGCTCAGCTACGCCACTGAGCCTCTTTTCCGGTAGAATATCAAATTGATCTCAAAAATTCAAGGTTTCAAGCTTCATTTTGAAAATATTTCAGCCACAATAATAGCAAAAACACGTATTTGGCCACCTGATTATCGTTTCTTGTGACGTACCTCAACTCGCAGTGACCATTCCTTTACTCTCTTTGGTAAAGCCAAACGTCTCAGGAAATTGCCAAGATTATAAGCCAGAGCAAACAGTTGGAGTCGAACCTGATTATCAACAAAATCATGACAAAAACTCAGTATGGTGTCCCCAGATTTCCCCCGAATCTGCTGCTGCTCAGCCTGCATCTGCAATGCCTGGTCTTCACTAATCTGAGCTGTATTCATTTCTTTTGCCATACTCCGTTTCTTTGATTAAGTGACTGTCCGTCTAGATCTCAAGTATAAGATTTTATAACACTTTAAGTTCATCTAAATCTTTTTGTGTTTGAACTAAAATTTCATCAAAACAATTTTTGCAATAGGGTTTTTTTTGAGAAAAACCGCTCCCTAATTTCGGTATTAAGTATAGTTTTGTTCCTCCGCTTATACAGCTATCACAGCGTTTACATTTCCGTTGTTTTTTTGCTACTGTTGATGAAGGTTTTCCGCTTGAACCTGTGATCAAAGACGGTGTTTTTCCTCTTTTAGCCATTAAGTACCCCGCTATATTGTTTTGTTAATGTATTAAGAATAGAATCCAACTCACTTGTTACTTCTTCAAATTCCTCGCTTGACCATTCTTGCCTTTCAGTCGGATGTTTCTTTTTTATTTCTTTATTTATTAATATAATGCATGCGGTGAAGTCATTTGTAGCTGAAATACCTTTATTTACTAATTTTCTTCCAGCACGTTTTAGCTTAAG
>SDBT01005497.1_pt1 | contig 21238 bp, 19 predicted proteins | sample 2277101 | NCBI WGS metagenome assembly SDBT01 (sample SAMN10404973, study PRJNA504765) | marine sediment metagenome | isolation source: marine sediment core GS10_PC15, 103 cmbsf | place: Arctic Ocean: Southern Knipovich Ridge | collected 2010
ATCACCAAAATTATTAAATATTAACAAATCTGCAACAGCACCAATAAACAAAACGCCCTGTTTCCCTCGTTTCCTTAAAAGGTGATGTTTTGACTGTATTGTTGGTAAATTTTTTATTGATTCTGACAACCATTTCTCACAAAAACGAATATGCATATCCTCTGGGAAAGCCTCCTTGTACCCCTTAACCGCCTTTTCCATTTCCTTTTGCTTTTCTTGTGCAAAACCTGCTACCACTCCATGATTGTTATATCGTGTATACAACTCAACAACTCGACTAAAAACAAACGCTAATTCTTTTATTAAGGTTTTTGGCCGTGCAGATTTATATTTAAATAATGGTCTAAACAAATCTATTAATGTATTTAATCGTGGCTCAGAACAAAGAATATTATTCTCAAAAACAATTGGATCATTTTCAAGAATGTAAGCAAGTAAAGGTGAAACTCCACTTTTACCCGTCAAAAATGATTTTGTTAAATCTATTCGAACATTGGGCAAATCTTTATACAACACTGCTTTTTTTGATGTAACGTGTAAAAATGTGCCCACCGCAAACTTAGATGGATCTATAAAATATTTTTGTAGTGCACTATCTAACTGATCAATAATTTTTTGTAATGAAATAGTATATGGATTCAAACCAGAAAACTGACTTTCTGACTGAGGGCCCCCCTCTGTACTCGAAGTTGCTCGAGGTGAATTTTTAGGACTCGAAGATTTTTGCGAATCTGAAGAACTTGTAGAATCTCTCCGCTTTTTACGATCCATACTTACTGAAGAAATACTCAAGCTCAACAAAATAATGAGAAGGCTATAATTTGTCATTATAATTTCCTTGGGTAATTAAAAGTTGCATGCCTTTAAAATAATTATACCCAAAAATACAAAATTATAAACAAAACCAGTAAAATTAAATTCTTAACATCTCCTATTATTTTCAAGCATTTCAATATCTTTCTGCACCATAACAGAAACAAGTTCTTCAAATGATGTATCAGGCTCCCACCCTAATACCCGTTTTGCCTTTGATGCATCTCCAATAAGTAAATCCACCTCTGCAGGTCTAAAATATTTAGGATCCACAACCACTAATGTTTTATTCGTTTCTTTATCATACCCAACTTCATCCAAACCATTACCTCTCCACTGGATGGCAATACCAATTTCTCCAAATGCTCGTTCTATAAATTCACGTACAGAATGAGTCTCTCCTGTAGCAATCACATAATCATCAGGATGATCATGATTAAGCATTTTCCACATTGCATACACATAATCTTTTGCATGTCCCCAATCTCGCTTAGCTTCTAAGTTTCCGATATATAATGTTTGCTGTAACCCCTTTTTTATTCGAGCAACGGCTCTGGTTATTTTTCGAGTCACAAACGTTTCACCTCGTCGTGGAGACTCATGATTAAATAAAATTCCGTTGCAAGCAAACATACCATACGCTTCTCGATAATTAACGGTAATCCAATATCCATAAACTTTTGCTACACCATAGGGAGAGCGGGGATGAAATCGAGTGGTTTCACTCTGAGGAATCTCATGAACTTTGCCAAACATCTCGCTCGATGATGCTTGATAAAACTTAGTTGTTTTAGCCAATCCTGCAATTCTAATTGCTTCTAAAATACGTTGAGTCCCTAAAGCAACAATATCGCTTGTGTAATCAGGTTGAAAAAAAGAAACCTTCACATGACTTTGAGCTGCCAGATTATACACTTCATCAGGTCTGATTTGAGTCATAAGATGGACCATTCGCAATGGATCAGCTAAATCACCATAATGTAGTTGAAATCGAGGAGTTAATGCTTGATGCCGGTCCTGATAAATATGATCGATACGACCAGTATTAAATGAAGAGCCACGCCTTTTAACTCCATGAACTTCATATCCTTTTTCAAGAAGCAATTCAGCTAAATAGGAACCATCTTGGCCGGTAACTCCAAAAATAAGTGCTTTTTTTATCAATTTCTTTGGTTGGTTTGATATAGCATTAGCAGATGATATGACAAAAACTATAGCAACAAAAACTAATGCTCGTTCAACCTTTTTTTTTCTGATCATTCTCTATCCGTTTCTCCCTTGAATAAGTCGCAAGCCACCATTTGCATGAAACCATGCCAAGGTTTTTTCTAATCCTTGAGCTAATGTTGTTTTAGCTTGCCAACCCATTTGAGCCATAACCGAAACATCTAACTGTTTTTTTGGAGTGCCATCTGATTTGGTGATATCCCAGATGATCTCTCCTGCATATCCAACCGTATCTTTAATTGTTTGGGCAAGATCTGCAATAGTGAGATCAACGCCCGTACCAACATTAACGGTCTCACTTTTATTATAATTTTTCATTAAAAAGAGACAGGCCTGTGCTAGATCATCTACATACAAAAATTCACGGTAAGCAGCACCTGTACCCCAGACTGGTACGATTGGTAAATTTTCTTGTTTAGCTTTCACAAACTTTGCAAGCAATGCGGGAAGCACATGAGAGGTTTGCAAGTTAAAGTTATCATGAGGACCATATAAATTTGTGGGCATGCATGAAATAAAATTAGTGCCATATTGATAATTGTATGCTTGGCACATCTGCAACCCACTAATTTTTGCAACTGCATAGGATTTATTGGTTTCCTCTAGCGGACCAGAAAGCAAATACTCTTCTTTAATTGGCTGAGGGCAATCTCGAGGATAAATACATGAAGAACCTAAAAACAAAAGCTTCTCTACCTTATGTACATAAGAAGCGTGAAGAATGTTACATTGAATCATCAGATTATCGTAAATAGCATCTGCCTGGAAATCCCAATTTGCCTTGATACCACCAACTTTCGCCGCTGCTAAAAACACAAATTTAGGTTTTTCCTGGGCAAAAAAATCATTCACTGATTGCTGATTACGCAAATCAAGCTCCCTCGAACTGCGTGTTATAATATTGCAATATCCTTGAGATTCGAGCTCTTTCATAATCGCACGACCGACTAATCCATTGTGCCCTGCAACATAAATTTTTGATGTAAGAGAAAAATCAGCCTGTAATGACAGCCCTATTAAAATAGTTAACCCCAAGAGAAGTTTTTTCATATTCCTCACCTTCTGAATAATCAGTAATGTATATCAGAAGTTACTTTAACTTTTCATATATATTTAGTGAAGTAAAAAATACAATTCCATCAAGAATCTTATTATTTGGTATCCAATCATTCGATTGAATTCGTGATAGGCTCCTTATTGCCTACTTAATGACTGGAGCACATGGAAACACACCATTTAACATTTGAAACGTCATCAAAATTAGTATCCTTTTATCAATGCTTATTGCAAGTAATATCCTATAAAAAGTATAGGACTAAACACCAATTGACATGATTATAATAAGGGTGGTACAGTCCGAGTCATAATCTTGATTAAAAGTAAGGTAATCAAACAGAATGATAAAAAAACTCGCATTATTTACAATGCTTTTTTTCAGCATTATAAATAACGCAACCAACTCACCTAATCTCCAATTGTTTCAGGGGAAAAATATTTTAATTACCGGAGGCACAGGATTTTTAGGCTGCATTCTCACCGAAGAAATACTCAAATACAACCCAAATAAAATTACGATAATGAGTAGAGATGACTGGACCAACCTTTTTAGATAGTTATTGTAAAAATATGTTTTATGCAACAGTAAATAATCCGAATTTTATCAATCACGGAATAAATGAAGCTGCAACACTACTTGAAGGAATCAATTATTTTAAGTTTGATAATGAAGATATGATTATCAAATTTACCGGACGTCACCAACTCACTTCAGATTATTTTCTTAAACTTGTACAAGCTCATCCTGAATTTGATGCATTTGTAAAAGTTAATTCTGATGGTAATGTATATACGCTTGGAATGGCAATGACATGTAAACACTATAAAGAAATGTTTAGCGCTATGAATTTTAATGCTATGGGATATACCAGGCGCCCAATCGAATATGATGTAGGAGACTATATTAAATTAAAAGTGAAACAAGGTAACTTCAAAGTATATTATGTTGAGACACTTCAGATGAAAGCAAACCTTTTTGGCAGTAGTACGGCACCTGGCGTCGCCGAACACATAAATTATTATTAACTAAGGAAAATTGTGTTCAAAAAAAACCATTATCTTTTTATATTTTTTTTATTGATTCAATCATCTCTTGCTTGCGCAAAAATACTTATTATGACCTATGTATATAATCGCCCTGATTTCATCGATCTGCATGCAAAAACATTCCATACATTTTTAGAAGATGAATATGAGTATATAGTATTCAATGATGCACCAAACCCAAGCATGCGCAAAAAAATAGAACAAACATGCCAAAAACTAAATGTCCGCTGTCTTCGCGTTCCTGATCACAAGCCTAATCGTCAGGCGCCAGGCTATAGACACTGCGATGGAATAATACACTCACTAAAAACATTAGGATATGATCACAATGATATTGTAATCATGATTGACGCTGATATGTTTTTAATAAAACCTTTTAACGCTAAAGAGTATTTAAAAGAGTTTGATTTTATAGGTTGCCATCAATCTCGCTCAAAAAATGGTATGGAAGTTGTTTATACCGGCCCTTTTTTAGTATTTATGAATATGCCAAAACTTCCTAACAATCGAACTATCAGTTTTGAAGGAGCAATCATTAATGGATTACCGTGTGATGTTGGAGCTGAAACCTATCATTACTTTCAAAAACATCCTTCACTCAAACTTAAACTCTATATAGGATATTCTAAAGATGGTTTACCCAAAGAGGCCAAAGCTCTTAGGAAGTTAGGCTATGATGAAAATTCCATTCGCTTAGTTATAGACCTTGATAGAAAATATGGTTTTCAATTTCATGGAGATACCCACTTTATTCATTTTTATGCTGGTGGATCAAACTGGCCTGGATACTCTAAAGAATACCTTAATATTAAAAACCGCTTATTTTATGACTATATAGATAAGCAACTAGCAGCCTACAAGAGCATCAGGAAATAAGTCGAAGATTGCCTAACACATTGTTGAAAAATTTAAAAAATATTGATTATCATTCTCTGTTTGAGTTAGACTTCCTGCAAAGGAGAGTGTAATTATGTCAAACAGAGTAGGGCTTCTGTATTTTCATCTCATGTTATTCGTTCACACAGCAGATATCCAATCAAACTCATCTTACATGTTTTTTAGTACTCACCAAACTTTAAAAGAAATTTCAACAGTGATTGCGTCTAAAAAAAAGGGAGTTTATCTGAGATTTGGCGATGGCGACGTAAACTTAGCAACTGGAAAATATGATATGCTCCAAGTAAATTCTAGCAAGTTAACCAACGAAATGAAAGAAACTTTTGCTTTAAACGGGCCCACTATATTCAAATCTCTATCCCTCCACTGCAAAAAATTAAATACTTGGGAAAAAGGGATGTTCCCAGGAAATCAGGAAGTGGACTATGGGTGGGCAATTAACCATTTACGTCAAGCACAACGAGTATGGGGAAAACCAATAAATAAAGTTTACTCCCCTGTTGCGCTTCCCTTTTTGGCAACTCAATACGCTGATGACTGCATACATTTTTTACACTTTCTAAAATCACAAAAGCCATGTTTGCTGGTAGGCAATAAGAACATTCCGCAAACAATAAGGGAAGTCCTGTTTGGAGAAAATTGCCACTTTGTTCCTACTCCGATTCGAAATTCATACTTACAAATTGAAAAAATAGAAAAAGAATGTATAAAATTCCTAGATCTGATACCTGGATATAAAGTCGTCATTACTTGCTTGGGATGCGCGGGGCGACCTTTACAAAAACGCCTGTGGAACAGATATGATAATATCTATTTGTTCGACTTTGGAAGTTTAATGGATGGCATCTGCGGATGGAATACTCGAGCTTGGATTGAGATTAACAAATTCAATGGAAAAGACTTTCTTGCAAGATTTGAAAATCAGTTAAAAGATGTTTAATAGGTACAAAGTTATAAAATTCTTTCCTCTTACTAAAGGTTATATTAAGTGAGATATACAATTTTTATATTGCTCTTATTGATAAATGTCACTAATCAGGCTGCAATAAGAATTATATATACTGCAGCCCTTATTCCCACTCACATTGAAGCACGTAAAAAAGAATACATACGTTCTTTAAAAATCCTTAAAAAATTCAATATTCCGATTTATATTGTTGAAGCATGTAAAAAAAATGGCCCAACATTTTTAGAAAACTACTGTAAAAATATTTTCTATGCTCAATCTAATAATGTATTTTTAAAAAACAAGGGGGTTAATGAAGTTTCAACTTTATTAGAAGCGATTAATCACTTCAACTTCTCTGATGAAGACATTCTTATAAAACTCACCGGCAGATACCATTTCAAATCCAAACTATTTATAAACACAATACAAGATAATTCTCATTATGATGCTTTTGTAAAACTAGATCCCTATGGGCAGGTATTCACAGGTTGCTTTGCTATAAAAGTTAAATATCTAAAAAAAATGTTACTTCAACTCGATTTGGTAAAATTAGAAAAAAAAATGATCAACATTGAACGTGCTGTTGCAGATTTTTTATACGAAAATAAAATCTCTACACTTCTGGTTGAAAAGCTTGATGTTATGGTTAGAGTATACGGAACTGGATACGAATACGATAAGCAAGTCTCATTCCTAATGTAATATTTATTTTATATGGTTGTGATTATAAGAACCAGCTGATATTATCTTGACTTAGTACTAATATAAGAAACTTTCTAAAGGGGAACTGCTTTTGAAAAAAAATAGTTATTATCTATTATTTTGCTTATCCATAAAGGTATCCTCATCTTTCTCAATACCTATAATAAATCCAAATGAAAATGCCCTAACCAAGATCCATAAAATTGCAAATCCAAATACACCTTTACGATTACATCTTGGATGCGGAGAGAATCGTCTTGATGGTTATGTTAATATAGATTTTCCACCGTCTGAGCATACCACTCAAACATACACCGCAGCTAACATATTCGCCGATCTTACTAGGCTCAAATTTCCTTCCAACAGTATTAACGAAATCAGATCTCATCATGTCTTTGAACATTTTGATAGGAATATTGCTATAGCGCTACTTTGTAGTTGGTTTGAAGGGTTGAAAATTGGAGGAACTCTTGTTATAGAAACTCCCGATTTTGATACAAGTATACGGATTATAGCAAATCCTTCTTATAATTACCGGGAAAAACAAGTAACTTTGAGACATATTTTTGGATCACATGAAGCCTATTGGGCAATGCATTACGATGGTTGGTATAAAGAAAAATTTGAACATATCTTAAGCATTCTTGGTTTCTCTGATATTGAATGTAAACTTATAACACATCCTGGCTATGAGTTAGTTCCAAATATAGTAGTAAAAGCCCGTAAAACCCAAAATTTATCTCGGAATGAATTACATCAACGTGCAAAAAGTATACTTCGTGAAAGTCTTGTTAACAATACTGAAACAATGATGTATAGCGTGTGGTGTAATAATTTTGAAAAGGCAATAAAGCATTTAACTCTTAAATAATATTGCTAGTCTGTCTGCCTTATTATATCAATCATTAACTGAGCAGATTTTTCATCCGTCATATTCTCAAGAATCCATGTACGTGGAGTAAAACTAGGAAGTAACTCATCAACAGTACTGATTAGCTGCTTGAAATCCTTAAAATTTCCCCAGTCCTTTCCTGTTTTTTCACACAGATAAGGACATGAAGAAACAATAGAATAAACCCTATTATGCGCCTTCAATTTTTTAGGATTCCACACTAAAGTGGGTATATCCATAGCCCATACTTCTGCAAGCGCGATCCCTTGAGACTCCGACCTGCTTATAAAAACTGCAAATAAACATTGTGTTGCTATTCTTTTATAACTATGCAAATCATATTTACCATACTGCATACGAATAGGATTAAAACCAAAATTCATAAGTATTTTTTCAACTGCAATACAAAAACTTTCTGGTTCTGTTTTCCAATAAACTAATACATTTCTGAGACTCTTCTCGCTAAGCAAGCATTCTGGTTTCCAAAAACGTGGATCAATTCCTGCATACCAACAAACCACCCTTCCTTTTAAAGCAGGCAATTCTTCTTCATATGCTTTTTTTACCCAGTCGGAAGGGACAATACAAATATCTATTTCAGATATACCCAGTACCCCTCCATGTTCATCTGCACGAGTCATTAAATTAGGCCCTGCAAAAAGCTTTTTTATCTTTCCTGATCGCTTCCAACTAATTGCCTGTTTTAAGGCTTGAACATTTGCAAGCACAACAACATGGTCACTCACATCTTCTTCATAGCGGGGATTTTTATTAAATGAAATTCCCATTTTTTTTAATCCCGCCACTAAACTACGCACAACAGCGGGATGTCCACCACAAGAATTAGAACCAATCGGACAAGTTAAAATCGTCAATGTAACAGAATATGCATTCTGTCCCCCAAAGATCAAAACCCAATACAATATTAATGTTTTCTTAATCATACAAATTCTTTAAACGAATTAACTAATACTTTGTATATAAGTGTGAATCCGATCATGGTTATAACCGCGTTTAATAACTTGATCAAAACGTTTAACCGCATCACTATGCATGTTTGCAGTTCTACACAATAAACCACTCCACAAATGATAATGAAATTCAGGATCTTGATAAGGGCTCATCATCCGATACAGTTCATGTATAAACTGTTTTTCCTTGCCTCGTGCATGACTAATAACTATTTCTGCTGCAATCAACTCTTTTTGAGTATAATTACTCCCATCATAAAGACGACTAATAGTACACGCTTTCACAACAGGAGAAAGAGGAACTGTATACTTTGAACTATCATAAGCAAGCAAAACATCCCCTAAAAGGAAAAAATCAAAGTTTTCATTTATTTTTGATAGGCCAATGCAGACTTCTTTGAGTGTTGGATATGCCCAGCAACCCAAAAATCGTTTGCCTTCTATTGTAGAACCAAAACCGCGAATATCATCAATCAGTATCACGCAGTCTTTGATCCCTGCTTTTTCGATAGCTTTGATTTCTTTACGAACCGCAGTAATTCCATCACAATGAGCATCCCCTTCTTTATCAACCGCAGTCCCCACACCGCAATAATGAGCATCTAAGAAAAATAATAAGGTCCCTTTGTTTTTTAAACCAGGCAATATCTTATTAAACACATCAGGTGAACTTCCTTCATATACCCGAATATGAGATTGATTTGAAAACTTTCTTTTTGCTGCATGAGCCATTGATGGATACAGTTCAATAGTATGTATTTCTGAAAATATAGAACTTGCGCATTGAGTTGTGGCACCATTGTATGTGCCAGTTTCAATAAATGCAGCCAGATTAAAAATTGACTTTAACTGTTTTAATAAGCCTGCATCCAGTGCGCCTTTGCTTTTATGACTATCAAATATTATTGGACTATTGGCTGATAGTAAGTTAACTGATAACAATACTACTAACATTGGCTTTAAAAATCTCACGGCAGCTCCTTATTGTAGGTATTAAAAACTGTCCAAGTTTTGCATAAAAAAAAATCGTTATCAAATAATTAGTTCATCATTCCTGCATCAATCAACATCAATACCGTTACAAACTAACTCTAATAGCGGTAATCTTATGAATTAAGCCAATAAGAAGCATCTGGTAATCTATTATAAGACTTTTTATTTTTAATATATGTATAGATAGTACCCTGCAACACTGCGTCAATTTTATGAAGATTAAATTCTGTCACACAATTATGAATATATTGAATATTCGGGATATAGCTAAACCGCTCTCCACACATCTCTAAAAGAGGCATAATAAATGCTGCGTCTGTTGCCATCGATATAAACTCACCTTGATATTTTAAATCTTCCACATTAATTAACTTATAAATTCCTGCATAAAAACTAAATGGATGAGCTGGAACACATCGTACAAATCTCTCTCTATTGGGATCATTGATCTTAGCCTTGGTATCTTGTGTAATGATAGCCGCAGTTTTATAATGTTTTCTTGAAAGATTTTTCAACAAAGAATATCGCATAGCATGAATATCACAATAACTACCATAGGTTGCCCAAACCTTATTCTCTATATATTCTTGAGCAATTCGATTTAATACTCGCGAATGAGCAAACCAATCATCCCCATCTAAAACAACTACAATCTCATTGTTTTTGCATGAATGTACCGCGTTATACATATTCTCTGTTTTTAAAACACGTTTCTTATTTTTTATAACTGTTACTCGATGAGATTGATTATACCTTTTAACAAAGGATACTACTAAAGAAGCTGTGTAATCAGTAGAATGATCATCTATATATATCACTCGATAATGAGGATACTCTTGCTTAAAAACAGATCTTAAATTGTGTCCATACCACTTAGCATTATTATATGAAGGTATTATAATCACAAACGAAGGTTGTTCTGCTTTTGAAAGTTTAAAAAAAGTCATCAAAAAAGCCAGTAATATAATGATCTTTCTCATGTGGTTCTCACCTTCTTAGGAAATCAGGATATTAATAATTGATATCTATAGTTAAAGATTTTTTTAGTATTAAAAACTGCCCAAGTTTTGCATTAAAACAGATCATTATCAAGCAATCAACAGTGTGATTATGAAGAATCTCGAGACCAACGCTCTGATACTCCATTGCTTTCACCGGACGCGCTACCCAGCTGAGAATATTTGGCTACCAAGCTTTCATTCTTGTATTTACCCTGCAAATATGTGCTAATTTATTTCTAAGATTAAAAGTAGCACATATTTTTCTCTTGATTTGTGTGCTATATTAGTGGTAAAATTAAAAACAGCACAAAAGGATTACCTCTTCTAAAAAAGGAATTATAACATGATATTTAGACGTGATATCAGTCCAATTTTAAAAAAATATGCCAAGTTTCCAGTAATAGCTCTCTTAGGACCGCGTCAATCTGGAAAAACAACGCTTGTAAAAGAAATTTTTAAAAAATACACCTTTATTTCTTTTGAAGATCCGGACAATCGTAATTTCGCAAAAAATGACCCCAAAAGATTTTTAAAAGTACATGAAAACCCGCATGGTATTATTCTTGATGAATTTCAATATGTTCCCGAAATTCTTTCATATATTCAACTACATGTAGATGAATATCAACGTCCTGGTTATTTTGTTTTGACAGGTTCGCAAAACTTTCTTGCACATCAAGCCATCACACAATCACTAGCTGGGAGAGTAGGAATATTAGTACTTCTCCCTTTATCTCTTGCAGAGCTAATCCAAAATAAACTTATCTCATCTGATGTAGATGAAATGATGTTCAAAGGAGGATATCCTCGTGTATACCAGCAAGATCTTCCAGTTACCGATTTTTATTCTTCATACATTCAAAGCTACATAGAAAGAGATGTTCGACTACTCGAAAACGTCGGAGACATTGATACATTTCAACGATTTATGCAGCTTTGTGCCGGGAGAGTAGGGCAATTACTTAATATCAATAATTTAGCCAGTGATTGTGGCATCACATTTAACACCGCTAAAAAATGGATTTCTATTTTACAAGCAAGTTATGTTATTTTTTTATTACAGCCCCATTATAGAAATTTTAAAAAGCGACTCACTAAATCCCCTAAATTATATTTCTATGATACTGGAATTGTCTGTTCACTCCTCAAAATATCCACTCCTATCACGCTATCCCCTCACCCACTGCGCGGAAATATATTTGAAAACTTCATGATAACTGATTTTTATAAACAATATTATAATATTGGCGTACGGCCACCTCTCTATTTTTGGCGTGATAACAATAAACGATTTGAAGTAGATTGTCTTATAGATGAAGACAACGTATTAACCCCTATAGAAATCAAAGCAGGAGAGACAATACATTCAGACTATTTTAAAGGATTAAAAAGTTGGAACGAAATATCTCAAACTAATCCCGAAAACAATTATATTGTTTATGGTGGAGAGAAAAATCAACAAAGAAGTAATGGGACCATCATTGGGTGGGAAAAAGCCAATAATCTTATACAAAAAATTAGAAAGAAAACCTCATCTCTGTAAAAACATTAGCTATTTTTCTGCATCAACCAATCAACAGTGTCGTTATGAACCACCTCAAGACCAACGCTCTGATACTCCATTGCTTTCACCGGACGCGCAACCCAGCTCACAATGTTTTTATCTCGAAAAATAAGCCCCACATCAGCTGCAGATAAATAATGATACATTTTATCGTATGATACCGTGATCACTTTGTAGGCTTGCTCTGAAATTGAATACTCACGCAATTTAGATTCAAACAGTGCAACATCTGCGGTAAGAATTAATAGAAAAGATTTTTGATCTTCTAAATACTGCAGCTTAAAATATGTAATCAGCTCATCTGGTTTTTGCCAAGCTTTCACGGAACCGCTATAGCAATATACTTTTACGTTGTCTCCAATGGAGAGTTCACTCCGTATCCAGTCGCGCCATTCAATTCTTTGTGCTACCGAAATTTTTTTGGGAATATCATCTTGAGCAATATAAATTACATCAGGATCGGCATTAAATGTTCTGATAAGATACTTTTTCATCGCTTGAGAGACTGCCTCAATAGTACTAATATATTTCCCGTATACCGCTTGCTCAATCCATTCCAATTCTTTGTATCGCCATAGATGAAATAATTTTTTGAGCATATTTTTTGCGCCACCATGCCGATACAAATATTCCTGCGCCAATAATCCACGCGCCTGAACGGTAAACTTTTCACACTGATCATTCAAACTTTTATATGCAAGCCATCCTGCTAATGGGCCACGCGCTTTCAATTCATAGCTATCAAATTGCTTTAAATAGTTTTTGAGTTGAAGCAATGCAAACCACAAACTAACTCTTCCTAAAAATGGGAGCTTGCGCATCGCAACTACCGAAAGATTCGAATGTTTATTATTGTACTGTACAAGCAAATCATCAGAGGGCGACGACTTTTCGAATGTGATAATGGTCACCGATTGCTCAGAATTATTTTTGCAAAGCTGAGTTGCAGGCTCAAGAACTTGCCCGGCAAAAACAGAATGAGCTACCCCATCGAAGACAATCCAAATAAGATGTTTTTTATTGTTCATCGTAACTGATCCCAAGAACCTTGATAATATTTATACATCCGAATATAACTCAAATGAGAAACAGGCGTAGTAATAGCATACATGCATTCATGATTTTTATCAGTAAGATAGACGGATCCAGCACTCACTTTCCCATCAGGAAAAAATACTGCCTCACTTTTTTTGTAGGTAACCGCTTTTGATGGCGAACCAACCCCAGATGATGGCGGCCCTTTTGCTCCAAAAACAACTCCGAACAGAACTCCATTTGGAAATTTCACCACAATATCATTATATCGATACTGATTTCTGGCAATATCAAAAAAGATTTTTTTTCGGGCATTGCCCACCATTGCTTCTCGTTGCAAATAAAGCACGGTCATCAAAAGCTGTTCTGCTTGAGTTTTCACCAGCCGGCGACACATAAACCCCATACTTGGAATCGCTAACACCGAAACTAACGCAACAAGAGCCAAAACAAACATGAGTTCAATAAGAGAAAAGCCGCGAAAATTCATTTCATCTCCGCTAGTAATCGATACCTTCGCCAATATCTACAGTAGCCACAGAAAGAACTTCTTCAATAGTAGTGAGGCCTTCTTTAATTTTTCGCACACCATCTTGCACCAGAAGTTTCATGCCTCCCTTGATTGCAGCAGTTTTAATCACAGTAGAATCTGACTGCTCCATGGTAAGTTTAGCAATCTCATTGCTCATTGGCATCACCTCAAAGATAGCTAGTCGACCTTTAAAACCGGTGTTGCCACATTCTTCACAACCGATCGGTTTATAAAACGTAATTTTTTTAGCTTCTTCAGGACTAATTCCCACACTGGCCAAACTTTCTGGAGAGGGCGTATATTTTTCTTTGCATTTAGGGCAAAGCTTACGCACAAGTCGCTGAGCAACAATACAAACGATAGTGGATGCAATTAAAAACGGCTCAATACCCATATCGATCAAGCGAGTAATCGTTGCAGGTGCACTATTTGTATGAATCGTACTAAGCACTAAATGACCAGTTAGCGCTGCTTGAATAGCAATTTGTGCCGTTTCTAAATCTCGCGTTTCACCAATCATAATAATATCTGGATCTTGCCGGAGAATCGCACGGAGCGCTGCAGCAAACGTGAGCCCAATCTTGGCCTGCACTTGCACTTGGCCCACACCTTTCATTTGATACTCAACCGGATCCTCTACCGTGATAATATTTACTTCAGGAGTGTTTAATTTACTCAAAATTGAATAGAGTGTGGATGTTTTACCAGAACCGGTTGGGCCTGAAATTAAAATAATACCATTTGGTCGCGCGATTGCATCAGTAACGATTTTATAATTATGTTCACTAAGTCCTAGTCCTGCGAGTTTTCCAAATGTTTTACTTTTATCGAGCAAACGCATCACGATCCGTTCGCCAAAGGATGTTGGCAAGATCGAAACACGAATATCAATCGCTTTATCACCCACTTTGATATTGATTCGTCCATCTTGAGGAAGTCGCTTTTCGGCAATATTAAGGTTTGCCATAATTTTAATACGAGAAACAATCGCCGCTTGAATCCGTTTTGGCGGTGTGAAGGCAAGATACATCACTCCATCAATACGGTACCGAACTTCCACTTCTTTATCATACGGTTCTATATGAATATCAGATGCATCTCTTTTAACCGCTTGATATAAGATATGATTCACCAGCTTTATAATCGGCGCCTCTTGAGCCATGGTGAGAATATCTTTTTCCTCAATCGACTCAAATTCAAGACCATCAGATAACTCTTTCTCATCTGCTAATTCTTGAATCATCTCAGTGGTACCTTCAATCGGATAATACCGATTAATAGCATCATGAATAATTTTTGGTGTAGAAACAGCAGTAAGCACCTGGGTGCCTAAAAGCATACGTAGTTCATCAATTGGCTGAAAATTGGAAGGATTTGCCGCAACAATGACAGTTTTCCCATCTTTTTTAATCGGGATAACAATATTTTTACGCAAAAATGTAAGCGGCAATTTTACCAAAATAGTAGGATCAGCCATTTTTTCTGTGATCTTATCAATGAATGGAATATCAACTTGCTGGGCAAAGGCCTTTGCAAGCTGCTCTGCAGTGATTAATTTATTATCAACAAGATACTGATCAACTGGCATCAACGAAGCTTTTGCTTTCTGCATAGCTTCCACCACCTGATCATGGCTTAATACACTCATTGAGACTAAAATATCACCAACTGATTTAATCATCTAAGAAAAATCTCCCTATCACCGTGCAAATATACGATTTAAAACCTTACCATATTATCAGCTTGGCGCCTAGAGTTGGCCCTTGTCCAAACAGTTCAGTTACGATAAACTGCAATTAGTGCACTTTTTACTCTAGGGTGGTTTTTATGCGAATAAATCAAAAATATATCATTTCCTGCTTAATGCTCATACCAATTTTAAGTTGCTGGGCAACCCAAAAAGAACCTAATAAAGCAGAAGTTCCAGCAGAACAATCAAAAACTAATAAAAAGCTCTACAAACCTAAAGGATTGCTCAATCCTTATATCGATAACTTTCTGGCAGATGACTCAGTAAAAAAACATTCCACCATCAAAACTATGCGCCTAGATGAGCTCTATCCAGCAAAAAACCGGTATATCAAAGAAGGCAAAACAGAGTTTGCCAAAGTAACGCTCGAGCGTATTATCACGCTTGAAAACAATCAGACCAAACTAAAAAATGCTCGACTTGAATTAGCGCAACTTTATTATGAAGTTGAAGAATATGAAAATGCACAAAAAGCTTATTCTGAATTTGCTGAACTGTATCCAGGAAGCAAAAAAAGAGAATTCGCTCAATACAAAGCAATCGCCTGCTCATGCAAACAGATCGACACTTCTGATCGTGATCAAACGAGCACTCATGCAGCAGCTAAAATGGCCAAATGCTATCTTGATGAAGAAGATTGCACTCAATATCGCAAAGAAATTAACTCTCTGTGCAACATGTGCTACGAGAAGTTAGTGGAACATGAACTTGGTGTAGCTCATTTTTATGCACAAAAAAATAAACCTGAAGCTGCTAGGAAACGAGTCGACTACATCAAAAAAAATTATCTTGCCGATGCACCTCAAACCAAAAACCTGGTTGAAGAACTTGAGGCTGCACTGGGCGCACCGCCAGTAGTTGAAGAAGAAGCTCCTGAAGTAGTGAAGGCTACCTATGCCAGCCAGTTCTAACCGAACAGCATTTGGCAACGCAGCAGAAACATTTGTGGCTAATTATTTAATCGATCAAGGCTACACAATCTTAGAACGTAATTTCCGCAAACGTTTTGGTGAAATCGATATTATCGCAAAACTTGATAACCGTATTATTTTTGTGGAAGTGAAAGCACGCACGCATAACTATTTTCATCTTTCTCGAGTGATTACTCGCACCAAACAGCAAAAAATCATTAAAACCGCTCGATATTACTGCGCACAACAAACAATATCCGAGACTGTTTGCCGCTTTGATGCAGCTCTTGTTCATGGCATTGAGCATGAGTATGAGCTAACCTATATTCCTAATGCATTCCAAGCTCCTGGATTATAAATATCTCTTTTGTTTTGTAGCAAAAAACAGGTAAGCTACAGAATTAAAATATAAAAGAGGTTCCAATGAAAAAAATTTTACTACTCTGCGCCCTGATAGCCGTTTCCCCGATCTATGCGAATAATGATGCTACAAAGCCAACTTATTATTCAAAGTTTCTGAAAAATAAAACATTTCAAGCGCTCACCGGCTCGGCGCTCTTTTTAATCGTCTGCTTATCTGCTTTTCAGTATAAAAGAAAAGCCCCTCATCGAAGTTTTTACGCCAAAATTGCTCGATGGCTGCAAGCTAAAGAAGATCGGGCAGTGATGCAATTTCCAGATATTACTGATGAACTTGCACAGCTAAAGCTCAACAAAAAATTCATCACGATTGTAATGGATGCAGACACTGAAGATGAGGAAAAGATAAAAATGACTCTCATCGACTATTTACTCCACTTACAAGTACCGGATCACATTATAGAAGCAGCTATAGATGCTGGTGCTCTCGCAAAAGGATGCTCTCTTGCAGGACCCTATTTTAGTAGATTCCAAACAATCAAGTTCCACTACGATAGGAAACGCCAAGAAGCCCAACGGCAAATGCTTCAAGATAAAATTGCACAACAAAAAGCACAAAAGGCACTAGCTCATACTGAAAAAATGTTTGCTTGGTTTAATGCATGGGACCCTACGCAAAACGACTTCGATTTACGTTCATTCATGACCACTTCACCTGATCAGCCAAAACCTCTTGATTTTAAACACCGCGGCGATATGGAACTTACTCATAGCACAATGAAAGTTACAATCGATCAATGTGCGATAGAACTAAGAATGCCAAAATTTGTCTTCGAACTGTTCCTAAAGCTTGGTTGGAATCCTGATAATTTAATTCAGATGCATAAAGATATATATACTGAAATCATGAATTCTGATGAGTTGGACAATCTATACCCAATCCTATCTTCAGCATCTGTGGAGAAAAATCTAAATTCACAAACACTCCTAAACTCATCTATTGATTCAAGAGATACAAATTCGGAAGAGAGTGATGATCACAATTCTCGCCGCGAACGTGTAAAAAACATCTTAAAGCTACAACAAAAAAATGAAAAAAATCCTCAAACATTCGAAGGAATTATTGTCACAAAGGATCCCAATCATTCAGAAACTGATAGTGATTTTTCTGACTTACCCGAAAATATAGAACTCATTGATTTTTCTTCTTCAGATGGTGACCAAAATATCAATAGCGATGGGTTTGTATCGCCTAAAAAAAATGTATTTCATAGTGCAGATGAGGAAGCTCAGAAGTATATGGAGGCCTATAAACAGTTAAGCGAAAATGGTGGAAGTGATGGGAGTAGTGATTGGAGCTCTGGTGGTGAATGGGTAACTCCAGTAAATAGTGATTACGATACTCCAGCAAATAATGGAATAGTTACAGACACGCTCGATGAATAATCTTGGCAAAAGAATATGTACCGCAACGATATTTGCACTCATCTATGGAGGAACCATCCTCTTTTTACCCAAAATTTATTTTTCTGGGCTATTGATCGCCACATTAATAATCATTTTAATTTTTGAATGGCCCAATTTTTTCCCCGTCGATTCGAAAGAATTTTGGCTTATGATGCCATTCTATCCAATCTTACCATTCGCATGCCTGATTGCACTCAATCAACACGATACACTACTCTTGATACTACTTTTTGCAATGGTGGCAACCTTTGATACGGGCGCCTATATTTTTGGCAACTTATTTGGCAAACGGAAGCTCGCACCTCGCATCAGCCCTGGCAAAACTTGGGAAGGATTTATAGGAGGTTTTTTTTCGACACTGCTCATGCTCGTTGTGATAAATACTATCTATTTTAAGCTGCCAATTGCACCAACTTTTATCATTATCTTCACTTTACTTGTATGCACTACCACAACTATTGGCGATTTATTCCAATCGATCCTCAAACGGCAAGCGGGGATCAAAGATTCTGGCAATCTTTTGCCTGGCCATGGCGGATTTTTAGATCGCTTTGATGGGCTCTTGTTCGTGGCTACACTTTTTTATGGATTACAATTCTTGGTTTAATAAAAAATTCCCCAAGTAATAAACATTAATACGCCCGTGATAAACGGCCAAAAAATAAGTTTCACTATCAAACTGTTTTTATATTGAATTACCTGCGCTTCCTTATCGATCACAAAAAGCACACTGAGCATAGAGATGGCAAAGAGGGCAAAGTAGAGCACCAAGTAGAAATAATCCAAATAAATTATCCCTTGCACTTGCAAGCTAGTACGCAAGCTCAAGTGAGATGAGATCAATGTGAAGAATAAGGCACTAGCTACGGCAAGAACCGCAAGCGTATTAAACCCACTCACAGCCATCAGTTGTTGATCCCGCGTGAATGCAAGTAATGAAGCAAAAAGCATAAATGCGGCACCTAATAATGGGAACAGGATAGAAATTAATACGTTATACACCTTGCGTTGTAATCCGATATTATAAGTCAGCTCCGGCATCACATTATAAACTGAAGTTTCAGGAATCCCAAAATTACTTCTATAATCATTGAGTGTGTAGCTATAAAAACTTCTTCTAAGATCCCATTCTTTAAACTTCAAACTAGGATCTAATCCAGGAAGCAATAATGGATTAGTAAAACTATAACCATCTAAATCAGGAATCAAGAAAACATTTTTCTCAAAATCATCATGCCACACACGTAATTTAATATATAATGCATCCAATGGATATTGCTGAGGATCCATAAATTGCATCACAACGGAAGAAAACTTCCACCCAATCACTTCTTCCTCATCTGTGTGAATATGATAAATCTCTTTAATATCGCTCCCACCGCCCAAGGCATCCGGGAAAAAGAAACCACGTTTAATATGATCATGCTCTTCTTTTTTATACCGTTGCCAAATGATTCCAGAAAAATCCACATTATTATTATCGGTAAATTGAGTTTTTAAAATAAACACTCCTGTTGGAATCTGTACTGATGGAATTAAATGATATTTATCTCTCAATATTTTTACTTCATGCAAATAATCATGCAGCGCTGATTTATCTACCACCACAACTTCTTTTAAAGGTATAAAGGTCCGGTTATAGGTCACATGCCAGATCAACCCAATTGCAATGGAAAACAATACTGAGCTCGTTATAGAAAAATGCCACAATTTGATTATATTCCCAGTATAAACCCTCAAAAACAATGCGAGAAGACCGAGTAAGAAAAATAACCACACAAGAATCATAATCAAAAATAGATGGCGCAAAGGGGCTTCATACTCTCGATACAGTTCATTTAAAAAGAAAATCCCAGCTAACACCCATTTTGTTTTATCGATAGTTCTATAGATAATCCAAGCTTGTTGACCAGTTTTTTTATTCACATAATTAATCTCACCATTTCCTTTATCTTTCAAACGTTTTGAAAGCTCAATCAAACCTGGATCACGTTCTGCTTGTGCATGCGCAAAAATATTTTTTTCTTTAAGCACATAGTTATGGAAAGGATGAATAATAAATTGGCCACGAGGGAGCACCACAAACGAATAACCTGATTTTGCAACTTGAATTGAGAGGATATGATCAGTAAGAATTTCGGTTGAATAGGTTATAAATAAAATCGAGTCGGCTCTGCCTGTTGCAGGATTTTTGATAGGAGCGGTGTAATCAATGAGCACATAATCTGATGAACCGCCAAGATATGTTTTATTCCATTGAGCATGTGCAGAAACCCCATCTTGCCAATGATGTTTTTTTGCTAAATCAACATAGCTCATCTGTTTTATTTGTTTTACCGGAGAATAGGGATACCGTTGTGCCCATGCAGTGATATGATCTTTTGTTTTATCAATAACCCCAATGCTCACAATTGATTTAGTCTCTGTGAGATATCTTTTTAAAGATTGTTCGTATTTAACAGTAAAACCATTAGCTAAATGCCCTGCTAAAGTGTCACCTTTTTGCTCAATTACATTCAATTCTTTTGTGATACTACGCTCACCGACCTGAACTGATTTGCGTGCCGCTTCCTGTACCAGTACAATCACATTCTTTTTATAATGGTAATAACCGATAGCTATTCCAATTGCTGCAATGCCAAACAACACACAGTAGGCTATTAAAAAATTCCGGCTAATTAATTCACGTAAACGGTATTTCACAATATATCTCCTGATTTCTTTTTTTATTCTAGAGATATACCACAAGAAAGATTTTTGGGTAAAGAAATGATTTATTGCTTTAGATATTCGACTAGATCAATCTGCTTGATACGAGCTTGTTCACTGGTAACCATATTTTTTATCGTTACCTCGTTTACCTGCTGTTCATCTTCACCAATCATAATTGCAGATTTTGCGCCCATTTTGTTTGCCTTGCGCATCATGCTCTTTAAAGAACCTTCCAAAAGAATATCGACTTTAACCCCTTTTGCTATCAGCATGTCTGCAATAAAAAGAGCTACCGCATGTTGCATTTCAGTCATCGGTATAATCACATACAATGACTGCTCTTGCGTAAGTTTTAGTTG
>SDBT01005498.1_pt1 | contig 21237 bp, 21 predicted proteins | sample 2277101 | NCBI WGS metagenome assembly SDBT01 (sample SAMN10404973, study PRJNA504765) | marine sediment metagenome | isolation source: marine sediment core GS10_PC15, 103 cmbsf | place: Arctic Ocean: Southern Knipovich Ridge | collected 2010
AGGAAATACACTCGCCGATGGCTGGTCGAGAAAGGCATATCAGAGCAGGTTGAGTTCTTTCATTTTAACAGGGTCAGTTCTTCAATGGTGATAAAAGTAGACTTTGACTTTACAATGACAATTTTTGCCCATAACATTTACAGGCTATTTGCTTTGGACCTGGACAGGTATGCCCACCAGTCGGATGAAAAAATATACGAAAAGTTTGTGGCCATACAGGGGAAGATCTCCATTAAGAATAGTGAGATCATAGTTGATATGAAGAAGCGGCGGGATCTGCCCCTAATCCTTGAAACGATGAACAATTACAAAGATCTCAGGTATGATATCTTCGCAGGCAGGACAATGAAATTTACAGGCGCTACATCCACCTGAAATTAGGGTGTCATTTTAGACATGAAAATCTGTGTTGAATGTTGAAAGTGGATAAAAGAAAACCTGGAAAACCAGGTCTGATTTTGCAACATCGGTCATGAAATCAGCTTTCATTAGCTTTGGCTCCAGCTGCCTTGATAAATAGGAATAGGCACTCAATGGCAAAGCTGCAGCCTGGCCTGCAGAGTCAACCAGGACAATGGTCAGATCAATGGGTTCCTTCTTTTCCGCGACCGACTTTTCCTTGCTGCTGGATTCCTCAGCTTGCTTATTATTGTTTTCTGCCCCGGGTTCTTTTTCCTCCTCTTCGGGATGTGGATTAGAATTCTCCCTGGCATCTGCCATGATAAAATATAAATATGAATTTTCGTCCGTGTTGATCTGCTTTGATCCCTGCTGCCTGATACTCAGGACCCCGGTCAATGAATCGGTTTCTTCCAGGTTCCAGCCGGCATAAACTGCATGTGTGGCCTGTGTTCCCCATTTCAGCGGGACAACCTTCTCTTTCCAAACCGTAAGGTTTTCAGATTGGATCTCCCCTCCTTCAAGGGTTGTGCTTATTACATTTAAATCCTCATCGAAAGTGCAGATAAATTCACATGCAGGGTCTTCATACTGATTCAGATAAACTGTTTCGGGAATCCAGTCAATGCCTGAACGGTAATCCCTGAACAGATCAAAATACCCAGCCTTTCCATTAAGGGTGGCTTCCAGGAAAGCGGAGATAAAAACCTTCCCAATTTTTTCCTGTTCCTCCCCTGGCATGATCTGTCTTTTATTAAATAATGCCATAAATGGAAATGAGTTGTCATTCCTTCCCCATATGGTATTGAACTGTCCGTGGTTGGCGCCGAAGATATACAATCCTGCCTTCACATGATGGGCCGTGTCCTTAAACTCTGTTCGCTGGAATTGTCTGGTCCCCTCATAGGTCCGGAGATCCATATCATTGGATCCCTGGATGACAAAATAACTGATATCTTCAAGTGTGGTTCCTGTTCCGGACGGTCTGTACTGTCCATCCACCGGGGCAATAGCGATTACTGCCCGCAGTTTGAAATTAAAATCAAAGGCCAGGGTGGCATCGTCCGGATTATGGGGAAGCCTGTTAAAACAGGCAGCAATGGCCACTGCTTCCCCTCCCCTTGAATGCCCTATCAGTCCTATATTTTCCATGTCCACCTTTCCGTAGAAGGGATTTTTAGGATCCTTGTTCCATGCTCTCCACAATTCCAGGTGCTTTAACAGGAGCCATGCCCGGCAGTCATTTTCCGTTTTCAGGTGATCAAACTTATCATACCAAGCCCCATTCAGGAAATTTTCATCTACAGATGCAAATATAAATCCCCTGCTGGCCATAAGCCTTGCCAGGTATTCATAACCCGGATCAGAAAATTCCCTATCACCATGGTTGCCGTGGACAATCAGGATAAGCGGGAAGTGCCCTTTACCTCCAGGGTACCATACCATTGCATTCAGGGGCAGGGCTTTATCATCAAACCCCCAGTACCAGCTGCGTACCCATCCATGCAATTTCTCCCAGTTTGAGACATAACGGCTCCCATCAACAGAATCAGTCCTGATGGTCACAATCTCACCAAATGCTGACCGGTGCCTGTCATTGCCACTTCCGTAAGTAAGTTCCAATACGGTGTATTCTCCTGCCACTGAAGGGTCCTGAAGGGTAATATGCGCCGGCCTGTATTCAGACATGAGAGCCGCGTTGTCAGGCGGATCTGATTTAAATCCTTCCATGAATAACCATGTAAATCCGAATGCCAGTGCCCCTGTACCAAATACCACAATGACCAGGTTTAAAACCTTTTTGCCGAGGGCAATGGCATTCCATTTCCTGATCAACAATACGGCCAATACACCACCCAGGATGGAACCTGTAAGCACAGTATAAATAACCAATAAAATCCTGGCCGCGATATTCCCTGTCCAGAAAATAACCAGGGCTACCAGCGAAGCAAAGAGCATAAACCGGTAGAAGGCCGGAATGAGGTTTATCAGTTTCAATCCGAAATGTATGCCGGTTGCAGCCAGAATGGAACTGCCGATAAAATACAAAATAAGTAAAACAGCGACTGGGACCCCCAGGCTTTTCAACATGATGCCAGCCATAACAATAAGCAGGATAATCACTATGCTTCCCAGTCCCCAGCCTGCGCCTTTCCATACTACCGGATCCGGTTTCAGAAAGCTGGATAATTTCCTAAACTGGTCTGTAATGAAGGTTCCAGCTTTATTCAAAAAGTTACCCGGAATTCTATTTTTCATTTTGCTTGCTGGCGGTTAATTCTTCTTCATTATGAGAAACATTGGAGCCATTTAAAATTACCCCAAATTGGTGAATAATTGAAGCATTTGGCTGGAATGAGTCATGGTTTTATTAAAAAAAGTTAAAAGAGGTTAAAAGGACTTATAATACTGGCATGCGAGCTGTACAAACCTTAATTTTGTATTGGAATAAAAAAAATCGACATGAATTTAATACGATATCTGTTGATAATGAGTGTGATGACCAGCATGACATGGACCAGTGCCGTGGTTCTTGCCCAGGATCCGGATCTCGAATCTGATTCCAAATCTCAGCCGGATGTTAAATGGGAGGTCAGGAAAGAATATGATGAGCACGGAAACCTCATTTATTATGATTCTTCCTGTTCACATACCTGGAAGCATTTTGATTTCCCGGGATTCGGAGGAAGCCCTGCTTTTGAAGATCTTGATTCGCTATTTAGTGATTTTTTCCTCGATTCTTCATTTTCCCACAGACCCCACGGAATTGAATCCTTTAGAAACTTTCCTGATTCTGCCTGGATGGATCCGCTTTTTCCTGATTCACTTTTCCCGAATGCCTACATTCCATTTGAGGAATTTTACCCGCGCTATTTCCATGGCCCGGATGGTTTTTTTGACAGGCACAAAGATTGGATAGAAAGGTTCCGGAAGGAATTCACATTCCCTGATGATTCAATCCATCATTTCCATCCAGAATGGCAGCAACTGCCCCTACATCAAAAAAAACCTGCCAGAGTGATTGAAATTTAAATTTTTTTATCATATTCGCGTTGCTTCAGCAAATTCAATTCAAATTGCTGTCATTCATAAACAATTTAATAATTCCTTATTTGTATGGATATCAGAATTGAGAACCTTACAAAAAAGTTCGGGGGCCAGCGGGCTGTCGACAGTATCTCTTTTGAGGTCAAAACCGGTGAGATCCTGGGATTTCTTGGACCCAACGGGGCTGGTAAAACAACCACCATGCGGATGATCACCAATTTCATCACTCCTTCAGAAGGCAATATCGAAGTGGGTGGTAAGAGCATGGACCATTCATCAGAGGATATCAAGAAACATATTGGTTACCTGCCTGAAAACAATCCCCTGTACCATGACATGCCCGTCATCGATTACCTGGAATTTGTAGCAGGATTGCAGGGTATTCCCAAACAGGACATTCCCATGAGTGTGGTCAAAATGATCAGGATCACGGGACTCAATGCGGAAAAACACAAGAAGATCGGGGAGCTTTCCAAGGGATTTAGACAACGCGTGGGACTTGCACAGGCTATGATCCATGATCCCCAGATCCTGGTCCTCGATGAGCCGACATCCGGACTTGACCCCAACCAGATTGTTGAGATCCGGAAATTGATCCGAAAGCTGGGACAAGAAAAAACAGTTATTCTCAGCACGCATATTCTGCCGGAAGTTGAAGCCACATGCGATCGTATCCTGATCATCAACAGGGGCAAAATCGTGGCGGACGGATCTGCCAGTAGCCTTAGAAAACAAGCCAGTGGACAGGAAATCCTGAAAACCAGGATAGAAGAAGGTGATCCCAATGCCATCTTTGAGGCCCTGCAGGGTCTGCCTTCCGTCTCCATGGTAGATTTTGCCGACAGGCAGCAAAACAGATTTAATATTCAGAGCGAGGCAGGGAGCAATTCAGCCAAAGAGGTCTTTCAGCTATGTATTAAAAATAAATGGATCCTGACAGAATTAATCCCTTCCGAGACCAAGCTCGAAGATATTTTCAGGGAATTAACCACCAATTAATCACCGTTTAAACACAAGATATTTATGAACACTATCTGGATACTTACCAAAAGGGAATTCCGGTCTTTTTTCGATTCCCTGATCGCCTACATTCTGCTGGTATTGTTCCTGGGGATTAGCGGATTTTTTACATGGCTTTTTGGTTCTGATATTTTTTTCGTGGGACAGGCAAGCCTCAGGTCTTTTTTTATGATTGCTTACTGGACACTTTTCTTTTTTATCCCAGCTTTGACCATGCGTCTGCTGGCCGAGGAGTTCCGGTCAGGTACAATCGAACTGCTCCTGACAAGGGCCATTACTGACAGGGCTGTTGTTGTCGGGAAATTCCTGTCAACCCTGCTGTTGATACTGGTTGCACTGGTTTTTACCCTTCCCTATGTGATTACCATCGGGAGTATCGGGAACCTGGATGTGGGAGCGGTTATTTGTGGCTACCTGGGACTGACCCTTATGTCGGCAGCTTATATAAGCATTGGATTGTGGGCGAGCAGTATTACCCGCAATCAGATCGTGGCCTACCTCACGGCACTGTTTATCGGCATTTTCTTCCACCTGATTTTTGACATGCTTGCTTCCAGTTTTACAGGGTTCTTCGGACAGCTTTTCAATACCCTGAGCATGCGGGTCCATTTTGACAGCATTTCACGGGGCGTGATTGATACCGGTGATCTGATCTTTTTTCTCTCGCTGATTGTACTGGGCATTTTCCTCTCCGAGGTATCCCTTTCAAAAAGAAGCTTTTCTAACTAATAATACCACGATCAAGATGAAAACGGATAAATTTACGATAAGCATTGTACTGTTTGTGGCCATCCTGGTGGTGATCAACCTCCTTTCTGAGCATTATTATCTCAGGCTGGATTTTACCGAAGACAAACAATACACACTGAGCAGGGCCACCAAGGATATCCTGCAGGACCTTACCGAACCCATTACGGTAAAGGCATATTTCAGCAAGGATGTTCCGGCCCAGCTTATCAAGACCAAAAATGATTTCAGGGAAATGCTGGTGGAATACGCAAAACTCTCAGGCCAGATGCTGGTTTATGAATTCACCAGTCCCAATGAGGATGAGAAGCTGGAACAGGAAGCTAGGCAGAACGGGATACAGCCGGTAATGATAAACGTCAGAGAAAAGGACCAGATGAAACAGCAACGGGCCTACCTGGGAGCTGTATTGAACCTGGGGGAAAGGAAGGAAGTCATCCCTGTGGTTGAACCCGGACTGGCCATGGAGTATGCCCTTTCGACGGCCATAAAAAAACTGGCCATCGTTGATAAACCTGTGGTCGGACTGCTGCAGGGCAATGGAGAAGCAGGCATGAATGATCTGGTCCAGGCAAACCAGGAATTAAGCATTTTATACCGGATTGAGGATGTGAATATCACAGATTCCACATTCATTCCGGCCTATATAAACACCCTTGCTATCATCAGGCCTACCGATTCTATTTCTCCCATTGTGTTTGCGCAACTTGACCACTTCCTTTCCCGGGGTGGACGCTTGTTCATTGCCATGAACCGGGTCGGCGGTGATCTCCAGGGAGGTTACGGGAGCCCCCTGTATACCGGGCTGGAATCCTGGTTGCGGGAGAAAGGCCTGGTCATCAATGAGAATTTCGTGGTGGATGCCAATTGCGTCAGTGCCACCATGCAACAGCAGGTAGGAAATGCAATCCAGATCTCCAGTGTGGCCATTCCGTATATTCCCATCATCAACAAGTTTGCAGATCATGAGGTTACATCCGGACTGGAAGCAGTGGTGCTTCAATTTGCCAGTACCATAGATTTCATGGGAGATTCATCCATCTCCTATACGCCTCTGTTATTCAGCTCAGAGAGATCAGGAACGCAACCTGCTCCGCAGTATTTCAACTACCAGCGGCAATGGACACAAATGGATTTCCCCCTGCAGAACCAGGTACTCGGAGCCGTCCTGGAAGGGAGCCTGAGCGGGAATACCTACAGTAAAATGATCGTGATTGCGGATGGTGATTTCCCAATAAGTGCAGGTGGACAACAGCAGGTGCAGCCGGATAATATCAGCCTGATGGTCAACAGTATTGACTGGCTGAGTGATGATACAGGTTTAATAAGCCTCCGTACCAAAGGGGTTAGCTCAAGGCCCATCAGGCAGATGGAAGACAGCACCAGGGGATTGCTTAAATGGCTGAATTTTCTGTTGCCAATCATCCTGGTATTAATCTACGGATTTATCCGTTACCAGTACCGGAGGAACCAGCGGGTCGCACGCATGGAAGCAAATTATTCTTAACATTAATGGCATAAAAATATGAGTGGAAAATTCAATAACCGGACTTTATTGATCGTTTTTCTCGGCCTTGCGGGGATATTGGTACTAACCAGGGTTTTTACTGCAAAAAAAGCCGAACGGACATTGGATGCCGACCTTGTCGAAATTGACACGGGCAGGATTTCAACCATTTACATTTACCCGCAGGCAGAGCAGGGTGAAGAACTTGTATTCAGCCGAAATGGTTTTTCCTGGATTGTTACTAAAGACGAATTGTCGGCTCCTGCGGACAAATACAGCATAGGCCATGCCCTGGATGAATTGCTGAACCTGAAAGCCGACCGCCTGGTGGCTCGCTCAGAAGAGAAATGGCCTGAATTTCATGTTAATGATTCGCTGGGGACAAGGGTGCTTGTTAAAGAAGGGAAAAAGACCACCCTTGATATGATCATCGGAAGGTTCAATTACCAGCCACCTCCAGGTGGATATTCCGGATATGGCCAGCAATACGGCACCGGGATCACCTATGTCAGGAACAGTGATGAAGATGAAGTATATGCGGTAGAAGGATTCCTGGCCATGAGTTTCAACCAGGGATTTAATAATTGGAGGGACCAGACAATTTGCAGGCTGACGAAGGACCAGATTACCAAAGTTGTTTTTGAATATCCTGCTGACAGTGGTTTTGTAGCCCAGAAGCAGGATGTGAACTGGACCATCAACGGGATCCTGGCAGATTCAACCAGCATGGCCCAATACCTGAATGGTTTGTCCCGTAAAAGCCATGGTGATTTTGCCGATGGTTTTTCTCCTTTATCCAGTCCGCTTTATCAGGTTACCTTCGAAGGCATGAATATGGATCCCTTGTTGATACGTGTATACTCTCAGGTTGGTGATGAACTGATCCTGCACAGCACGATCAATCCCGAATCCTATTTCAGGATCACCAGGGATGGATTGTTCAGGGATATATTTAAAAGTTCCGCCGGGCTTATTTCAGGTAGCGCTTCAATATAGAATGAAGCAGATGAATATCGTCCTCTCCGAGTGAGGCGAGCCGTTCAATTACCCGGTTATATAATGCCGGATTTCTGTCAATGTCCAGGTCTTTTAACACTATCTTTGATTTATGCATCATGGCCCTGAAACCTTCCTGATCCAATGAGTGAGACGCAGGTTCAGGTTCGGTCCTTTCGAATGATGCCATGATATAGGCATAGATCATTACCGATTGCCCAAGGTTCAAAGAAGGGTAAGACTGTTTCATTGGAATGCTTGAAATCAGGTCACACATCCGGATCTCAGTATTGGTCAGTCCGGATTCTTCGCGGCCGAACACCAGTCCGACTTTATTCACAGTATTCCCTTTGGCCCGTATCACGCCCGGAATTTCTGATGCGCTGAAATATTCCACCCTGACAGCCCTGGTTTTAGCCGTGGTGGCCACGTTCATATCCAGATCAGCAATGGCTTCTTTCAGTCCCGCGAACACTTGAGCACTTTCCAGGATTTCTTCCGAGGCATGCGCCAGCATCCTGGCTTCCTGTCCCAGGTAATCACAGGGAGCCACCAGCCTCAACCGGGTATAACCCATGGTTTTAATGGCCCTTGCCGCGGCACCGATATTCCCGGGCACAGCAGGCTTTACGAGAATGAAATACAGGTCCATGCTTCCCTAAATATAAGCAAGATGTTTATCTTTATAAGCCTTAATCCACCCGAAATGGTAAATCGCGATCATCAAAACCCTGAATCATGAATTACCGGGAATCAGACCTGATCCTCAGACTGGACAACAAAATACCCTCTTATGATGTAAGCCTGAACGGGCAGACCAAGTTTTACACCCTCTGCAATATCCTGCTCGACAGTGCTGCTGTCCATGCAAATAAATTCCGGTTCGGCTATCATGACATGCGAAAAGAAAATGTATACTGGGTATTGTCCCGTTTTCATATCATCATGCATGAGTATCCCAGCATGGATGACCGGATCATAGTGGAGACCTGGCCAAAAGGGGTCAATAAACTCTTTTTCATGCGTGATTACCGGATCCTTTCAGCAGAGGATAAGTTACTCACTACCGCCACTACTGCATGGTTGATCCTTGACGGAAATACCGGCAGGCCAAAAAAGATGCCCGAAAACAACAGCCTTCATAGTTTTCATATAGATGATTTACATGCCATTGAACCTGTACCTGATAAGCTTCCGAAGATCACGGAACCTGACCGGCATAGGCCTGTATTTGCCCGGTATTCCGATCTGGATATTAATAAACATGTAAATGCAGTGAAGTATATCGAATGGGTACAGGACTGCTATCCGCAAGAAATATATGAAAAGCAGAATGTGAAAGAGTTCCAGATCAATTATCAGTCTGAGACAAGATATGGAGAAGAGGTACAGATCAGGATAAGGAATGCATCCCGAACGGATCCGTTTGAATACCTGGAAGGGATCAGTGCCAGTGATGAAAATGCCGCATTCAGGGCAAGGGTCCGATTCAGGGCTTTATAGACCATGTCAACTGCAACAGGTCTATTTAAAACAAATAAGCTGGTTGAAAACCAGTTTTGATATATGCTCAAAATTCCCCTAAATTAACCGATATGAAAACCATTCTTCTATCCTCCCTGATTTCAGCATTTACATTTATGTTCTGCCCCCTTAATGGCACAGGTGCAGAATCCGGATCATCTGCCGGTAATATTGAGCCCGATCCTGTATTGATACCGGGTGGAGATTATACCATGGGGGTCAAACCAAGCCCAAAAAATAATTACATTGATAATGCCGCCCACCAAGTACGGGTCGATTCCTTTTATATTGACAAATATGAGGTTACCAATGCCCAGTATCTTGAATTTTGCAAGTCCACCGGCCACCCGTTACCGGAATTCTGGGGCATGGATTTGTTCTGCAGCGGACCGGATTTCCCTGATCATCCGGTGGTAGGGGTTACCTGGGCAGCAGCCATGCAGTATGCAGAATGGAAGGGGATGCGTCTGCCAACGGAAGCCGAATGGGAATATGCTGCTCGTGGCGGGCTTGCAAAAAAAAGATATCCAGGCGGAAATGATGTTGATTCCACCCTCTGCAATTACTATGGGACCTATGGACATCCTATCCGGGTCGGATCCCTGCCGGCCAACGGGTATGGACTCCACGACATGTCAGGCAATGTTGTTGAATGGGTAGGTGATTACTATGCCAAGGATTATTTTCTTGAAGCTCCTGCTGATAATCCCACTGGCCCCGAATATGGCAAACGCAGGGTCATTCGCGGCGGAGGCTGGCGGTCGGGTAAAATGTGTGCTACAGTTGTCTTCCGGCAGAGCCTGAGGCCGTATTGGGTGGATATGAACGTAGGCTTCCGTTGTGCCAGTGATCTTTAAGACTCAATTTCACCTTATATGAAAAGAATTATTTCTTTATTCCTCATTACCTGCCTGGCATTCCAGTTTCATTTAGTCAATGCTCAGGAAGAAATGGATAATGCCACCCGTTCACTGTTTATCCTGGACATTGCAAAATATATAGAATATGACGATGAGATCCAGTTGCACGCGGATTTCAAAATTGGGGTAATGGGCAGGAATACTGACTTCTACTGGGAGCTTTATGAGATGGCAAAAACACGCAAATTCATCCAGGAAAAGCCCATTAAAGTCCTTATGTACCCCGATCTGGATAACATCGAAAAATGCCATATCCTGTATGTTAATAACAGCGAAGGATTCAAAATGAAAGAAGTTCTGGAGAGAACCCGGGGAAATAATACCCTGGTCATCAGCGAGGGCTATTCATTTAATGAATCCATGATTAACTTTGTAATGGCAGAAGGAACGCCCCGGTTCGAATTGCACGAGGAGAAGCTGAATATGGAGGGCCTTCAGGTAAATGAATTATTCCGGGAGCAGGCTATTAAGACCAGGGAGGACTGGGAAGCACTTTTTGTTGAGACTGAGATCGCCCTGGAAAATGAAAAAGAGGTCGTACAGGAGCAAAAGATCGTGATTGATTCCCAGGAAGTCGAAATTGTGAGGCAGGAAGAAATGATCAGGGCACAACAGGCACGCCTGGATAGTTTAGACAGGGAAATCCAGGATAAGGAAAAAACCATTGAGAAAAAAACCTTCATACTGGACCGGCAGGTCCGGGAGATCGGACAGCAAAATGAAGAGATCCTCAAACAGAGTCAGGAAGTTGAATCCCAGCGGTCCATCCTCGGTAATCAACAGGAGAAAATTGATAAACAGGAGGGCCAGATCGAACAACAGTCTATTCAAATATCTGAACAACAGACCATCCTGATCGAACGGCTCAAATCCATTGAAAAACAAAAGATGCTTATCTGGTTCTTTGTCATCGCTTTGATCCTTGTATCAGGACTGGGCTATTTCATATACCGGGGATACCGGATCAAAAAGGAATCCAATATCCAGCTTGAAGCTAAGAACCGTCTGATACTGCAACAGAAAGATGAGATACTGCAACAAATGGAGATCGCTGAATCACAGCGTGACCAGATCGCATATCAGAAAAAGCATATCACAGACAGTATTCATTATGCCCTTCGTATCCAGACTGCACTGCTGCCTTCATTGGAGCTCTTCTCAGAAAAACTCGATCACTTTGTATTTTATAAGCCCAGGGATATTGTCAGCGGTGATTTTTACTGGGTAGCAGAGATCGGTCCCAAGATCATGATCATCTCGGCTGATTGCACCGGACATGGGGTCCCTGGCGCATTTATGAGCATGCTCGGAGTGAGCTTTCTGAATGAGATTATCCTGAACAAGGGGATCATCCAGCCTGACCAGGTAATAAATTCCTTGCGGGAAGAGGTTATCCGTGCCCTTAAGCAAAAAGAATCCGACAGTGAAATAAAGGATGGTATGGATATCTGTGTTTGCCTGCTGGACCCGGATAAAAGATCCCTGCAATTCGCCGGCGCCCTTAGTCCCCTATGGATCCTGAGCAAAGGGGAGTTAACTGAGATCAAAGGAGATAAAATGCCTGTGGCCATCCATGAAACCATGAAACCCTTTACCAATCACTGGATAGATCTGAAACAGGGAGATACCTTTTATATTTTCTCTGATGGGTTTGTAGATCAGTTCGGTGGGCCAAACCAGAAGAAATACCTGAGCAAGAATTTCAAAATAACGCTTGGGGAGATACAGGCAAAACCCATGTATGATCAGGGAGCCGAACTGGACAGGATATTTGAAAAATGGAGAAAGGATGTTGAGCAGATCGATGATGTAACCGTGATCGGTGTGCGTGTCTGATCTGATTAATAACATTCCCACACAGTAGTTACTCCAAGGACTGTGACCGGGGGTGTGCTTTCTTTTTCAGCCAGCTCATCGTCACAATATGGAACACCTGGTGTCCTGCCTATCTCATTTCCATCCTGGTAGGTCACCTTGCTGCATGTTTTACAGTCGTCAAGCGCCCCGCAGGCAGTCATCAGTGAGGCAATCAACATCAGAACGAAAAAACTTATCAGTGTATTTCTTTTCATCATAACCCTTTATATGTTAACTCAGTCAATTTTGTTGCGTTTTGCGGCAGGAAAGTCATGCTGCGCGCATATGCCTGCGTCTGAATGCCCAGACCCCGATGATAAAATAGGCCAGGGTCAAAACCAGGATCATTGTCAGGTCAGGAATGGTTTCCCTCATCTCCTGCCCTTTGATCAGCACTTTGTTAAGTGCATCAACCGCCCAGGTAGGTGAAAGAATATCATTGATATGAAAAGTGATGCCTGCGAGGGTGAAAAGTTTGCCGCCACTTATGGGAAAGGCAGCACCCGTAAAGAACATGAGAATAAATAAAGGGAATGTGCCAATAATGGCCACATCCTTTATGGAACGGCAGATAGCAGCAACTATAAGGCTGAATGCTATCATTGACAGGCTGGTAAGAAAAGCCACCAGCATGATAAACCAGAAGGTCCCCGGCAGCAGGGTATATCCCAGGCAGACCGCAACCAGCATGGTCAGTAACAGGGATATAATGGCAATGATGATCTGGATCAGGGATATCCCGCCCAGGAATTCCAGGGCGGAAAGATTTGATATTTTCAGCCTTTCAAGGGTTTTTGCTTCAGGTTCCCTCACAATTGCAGCGGAAGCAGAAAAGATCATCATGATAACAGCCAGGATCATCATGCCGGGTACATATAACTCAAATTCTGTTCTTTGCCCGGAGTATCCAAGGGTAGTTTCTTTCCATGCTATGGGCAAAGATATCCCCGAGGCATCCCTGATAAACTGGTTGATCAGTTCTTCTGACCATACGGCAGCAATGATATACTGCATATCTGTTACATCCCCCACGAGCTCAAGTACCGTTCCCCTGGGGTCATCATATTCGGGGTTCAGCAGTTGAAGGGTTAATTTCCTGGGGATGATAACCATCACGTCAGCTTCTCCCTCCTGGAGCAAGTTAATACCTGCCAGCCGCTCATCCTGTTCAGCATAATGCAACATAGATGTCTCCTGATCCATTGATACCAGTTGCATGTAATAGATCAAGGAATCACCCAGGTTTATCGGCTGATCCATGAAAAATGATCCTTCATCGTGGTTTACCAGTATGATATTGAATTCCGGCGTTTCGGTTTCCACCATCATGTAGTACATGAAAACGAAGAAAGGGGCAAGGGAAATGGTTAACAGAAGGATCCAGTAATCCCGGATCTGTTCCCGGATACTTTTTAAGAATACAAAATACCATCTCATTGCCTGAGCCTCCTTCCTGTCAGGTGGATAAAAACATCTTCCAGGGTATTCTCCCGCATTTTCATGCTGCTTACCTGAATTCCTTCCTGGTCTAAGATTTTGTATATCATGTGGATCTTGGGAACCAGATCCATGGCCTTAATGATCCATCTCTCTTCGGAAATTATAAGATCAAACTTATTCTCCCTTAATTTATTAGCTACTATATCAGATGATTTATCATTGGTTACCTGAACTCTAAGTTCAAGTACATCTCCTTTCCCGATCGACTTTTTTAAATGCTCGGGTGTATCAAGCTGCAGAAGCTTCCCCCTGTCAATGATGGCAACCCTGTCTGAGATCCTCTCCGCCTCATCCATATTATGGGTGGTAAATATGACGGTCTTTTCCTCTGATGTTTGCTGAATAAAATCCCTGACCATAATGCGGCTCTGTGGATCGAGACCGGCTTCAGGCTCGTCGAAAACAACAATTTCCGGTTCATGAATGATGGCCATGATGACATTCAGTCTCCTCTTCATGCCTCCGGAAAGGGTCGAGGCCAGTTTGTTCCTCTTTTCCCTGAGCCCTATCCTGTCAAGTAGCAGATCTGCCCTGTCCCTTGCTGTTTTTCCCGGAACATCATACATCCGTCCCATAAAAACCAGTTGCTCATAACATGTCAGCTTGTTCCAGAGTATGATTTCCTGTGGACAGATGCCCACCCTCAGGTGGTGAGACCGGATACCGGCATTGCTTATCCTTTCTCCGTTTATCAACACTTCCCCGGAAGTGGGTCTTAACAGTCCGCACATCATCCGGATGGAAGTGGTTTTGCCTGCCCCGTTGGGTCCCAGGAATCCAAATACCTCACCCTTTCTCACCTGGAGCGTAAGATTATCGACGGCAAGTAAGTCCCCGTAATACCTGACAAGGTTCCGGATTTCCAGAGCGGTCTCCCGGTGGTTCAGCTCATGGTTCATGTCAGATCATTATCTCATCAATGAATACCTTCTGGAAATAAGTGATGATCTCCTGCCCTGAAGGTCCAACACCGAGCATCATAAAACCCAGCATTCCATTGATAGCAGATATCATAGCCATGCTCCGGCCGCTTGGATTATGTTCACGGAATTCCCTGTTCTGCATCCCCATTTCAAACATTGATTCCAGCATTTCAAAAACATCTTCAGCATATCTTCTGTAGAGATCGCTCAATTTTTCATCCTCGAAAGCCTTGACCATTGATAAAAAATAGAATTTCAGGTTTTCCTTATTGTCCATCCAGTAGCTTACGTATTCTGAGATAAATTCCTTGAGCCCCTTTTCCATACTCCTGTTCAGCAATACCCTTCTGAAAATTTCTTCTTCAGGTACTGATAATTTCTGGTTGGCATATATAAGGATCTCATCCTTGCTCCTGAAATGATGGTACAAACCACCCTTGCTTAGCGAAGCACGCCTGGCAATGTTGTCCATGGAAGCCCCTTCATAGCCTCTTTCAAGGAATTCCTGAACAGCCGCCTGGACAATTTCCTCTGTTCGAATTTCTTTTGCTTTTTTCCTGGTCATAGCAGTTTACATACCGACGGTCGGTTTGTAAAATTAGAGAATCCTTAGATTAAAGTCAATAGATCTTTGCTATTTTTACTCAATCCCAAAATAGAACAATATGCTGAGAATTTTCTGTTATACCTTGATAATCTGCCTGTTCACAACAGGAATCATAAAAGGGCAGCTGGACCCGGTACTTACGAGGGGACCAGAAAACGGTCATTTAATCATTGCAGGTGGCAATTTGCACGATACCAGTGTGTTCAATTTATTCATCCGGCTGGCCGGGGGACCCGAAGCTCCTGTTGTTATCATCCCAACGGCTGCAGATGATAGTTTCTTTGATGAGGATAGTGCAATGATCACCCTCGAGAGAAGGTACCACAGCCTGGGATTCAAAAATATCACCATATTGCATACTAGGGATCCCGGAGAGGCCGAAACCAAATCATTTACAGAACCCATAACATCGGCCAGGGGTGTATGGTTCCCCGGTGGCCGACAATGGAGGCTGGCTGACTCGTACCTGAACACACTTACCCACAGGGAACTCAATAATCTTCTTTCCCGGGGAGGTGTAATCGGTGGATCCTCTGCCGGGGCAACCATACAGGGGTCATTCCTGGCCCGTGGAGATACACGTGCCAACACGATCATGGCAGGGGATCATCTTGAGGGATTGTCATTTATCGAGAATGTAGCCATAGACCAGCATTTACTGGCACGCAACAGGCATTTCGATATGTTCGAGATCCTGGAATTTTATCCGGACCTTCTGGGAATAGGGCTGGACGAAAATACTGCCATTCATGTAACGGGGGATACTTTCGAAGTGATGGGTCGCAGTTATGTTGCCATATACGACCGGAGCCGCTGGTCTCGGGAGAGGGATACCACATATCAGATGTCCGCAGAATCAAAAGAATTCTACTTTCTGCGAAGGGGACAGCGCTATGATATGCGCACAAGAACGGTTATTAGATAATTTTAATGGAGCTGGTTTTTCTTTTTAAAAATTCATGCTAATTTTAGGTGAATGAATTCTTAACCACTGCCATAATTCCCTGCATGAGAAAAACCGCTTTTGCTTCTTCCGCTCTTTCAGTCATGACATTGGTCCTGGGACTCCTGTTCATGTTGCACCAGATACCCTACAGCAATTATATCCTTGCCCTCAGCCTTTTCTTACTGGCTGTCTCCCTCATTATTTTTTATACGCTCAATAAACAGATCATGTATGTTGTAGGCGCTATTTTTTGCTTTCTCCCCATGGCAGGTATGATGTTCAGGCAACTCAGCCTGCCGGGTGCAGAACTGATCATCACAGGGGGATTGTTCCTGTTTGCCATCATTTTCATTCCATGGTATGCATATAGGAGCTACAAAAGATCAATCAGATAATCTCTTTTATAATGCTGTTTAACTTCCGGTTAAAAGCCTGGGGATCTTCCAGCTGAATAAAATGTCCCACTCCTTCTACAAACCTTACCTCGAAATCAGGATACAGTTCCCGGTTAGCTTCAATATCAATGGGGTATATTCTTGAATTGATGGAATAAATGGGGATATCCAATCCATCAAGCAGTTCAACCGGGTCGGTGGATATATAATTAATCATGGCCGAAATACCTACTTCTGCAAGACCATCGGCCATGTCTTCTGCAATTTCCATGATCAATACACTATCCGCAGCGGGAGGGAACATCCCGCGCACAAAATCAATGGTAGTTTGATAAAAATCCAGTTTGAAAGGTTGAACAATCTGAGCAATCATGGAATCGGAAAGTGCATATTGAAAACCCTGGTAGGTATCAACTCCTATCACTGCCAGGGTCTGCTCTTTCAACTTACCTGCCGCAGCGAGGATCACCCCTCCGCCCATGGAATGGCCGACCAATATGATCCTTCCCAGTTCAAGGTGTTTTATCACGCTTGCCACATCCATACCGAAGGCCTGCATAGTATAATCATCACGTACCGTTCCAGACTTGCCATGCCCGGCCAGGTCTATTGTTACTACCTTATATTCCTGTGAAAAAGTATCGACCTGTTCCCTCCAGTAACCCTGGTCACAACACCAGCAATGAACGAAGACCAGGGCTGTTTCTCCTTCACCATAAACGGTATAATGTATTTCAGTCTGGTCTACTGATATTACTGTACCTTGTTTGGGACCCTGAGAGCCCTGTTGCAGGCATGAAGTTATCAGAATGGCAAGGATAGATATCTGGACAATTTTCATGGCGGTGATTTTTCAGGAATTTACATGCTTTTCCCCAACAAATCAAGACCAATACATCACTTATTGCCCAGGTTCGTAATGACATGGCGAGGTCATCTGGCAATGCTTGTATACCTGCATTGAAGAATTGCCCAGAGAATGGCAGCAATCAGAACTGTGACAAGGCCTATCAGGGGACTGATAAAAGAATTTTTCAAACCCCCCATGATCAGAGCAGGTGAAACATCGCCTGCGGCAATGATGGCATTCAGTGCCTGGACAAATCCCAGTACCTGGGTAAACATTCCCCAAACCACGTTGAATATTCCAAGGAACATGATGGCATGGTGTGATTTATGAAAAGGCAAGGATTCCAGGCTGTCACTGCCGTAGTACTGGCGAAATTTAATTGCTGCCAGAACAAATATGAGTAATATGACCAGAATTTGGACCAAGAGGAAAATTCCCCCGTACATCTGCATTGCTTCACTTAGTGTTTTCATGATAATGTAATTAAAATGATTTATGGAGGCAAAAATAGATCTGTCTCCTATCAAAAGCTAACCATTTAGACCGGCTTGATGATCCTGTATACAAACGACTATATTTTTATACCTAAGAACACTGGTCGTGTGAATTGTCCATTGATCGACAGAACTTAACCACAAATCGAAATTCCTTCAGCTTCCTCCATCCAGTGTACAATTAATCGTAATTTTAAAGTTCCTCTTAACACCTTCAATGAGCAAGCTGACCATTATATATGCAGAGAAAAAATGGTTCAAAATACTATTGCACCTGGTATACTGGATCCTTGCCTGGTTTTTCCTGAACCTTTTTTTCGGTTATGGAAAACTGTTGAACCGTTTCAGTATGTATTACAGCTTCATTATTCTGCTGATCACTGCCGGGGTTACTTACTGGATCGTTTATTTTTTGATCCCCCGGTACTTATTTAAAGGAAAGTACGGATTATTTATTATCTACTTGATATTTACCATCATCGTCTCGCTGGACCTTGAATTGATCACATTCATGTTATTTTTTATTTTAGAAAAATTCCAGTTGCTTATGCTTGACTATAATACCCGTGACATATATTCCCTCCTCGCAGGCACTTACTTTATTGTTTTCCTTTCCGCCACGATAAAATTGACAGAGTACTGGGTACATGAGCAGACCCGGAAACAGGCTGCCCTTAAAGAGAAAGTTGAAACCGAGTTAAAACTGTTAAAATCCCAGATCCATCCGCATTTTCTATTCAATACACTGAACAATATATATGCGCTGACCCTTCAGAAATCGGATCAGGCTCCGGACGCCATTATTAAACTTTCCGAATTGCTGGATTACCTTATATACCATGGTGAATATGATCAGGTCCCCCTGGTAAAAGAAATTGAATTGATTGAGCATTACATGGAGCTGGAAAAGCTTCGATACGGGAACAGGTTGCAGGCATCATTTGAAAAAACGGGAGATCCTCTAGACGTAATGATTGCTCCGGTACTTCTTCTCCCATTCGTGGAGAATGCATTCAAACACGGGATTAGCCAGTCCCGCAATCAGGTCTGGCTAAAGATCAGGCTGGAAATATCAAATAGAAGTATTATTTTTCATATTGAAAACTCCAAACCCGGGATCCCCGCAAAAGAAGGTATCCCGGGTGGGATTGGACTGGAGAACCTGAAACGGAGGCTTGAAATACTTTATGAGAATAGATATTCCCTGGAAATCCTGGACAAAGAGGACATTTACACAGTACACTTGACCCTTAAACTAGGCTGACAGACAATGAAGATAAAATGCCTTCTTGTAGATGATGAACCCCTGGCACTGGATGCCCTTGAATCCCTGATGCAGAAAATCCCGGAACTGGAGATCATCGGCAAATGCCAGAATGCTGTGGATGCCCTGCAGTTGATCCATAATGAGAAAATTGACCTGCTTTTACTGGATATACAGATGCCGGAAATTACAGGCATTGAATTACTGAAATCCCTGGCCCATCCCCCAAGGGTAATATTCACCACGGCCTACAGGGAATATGCAGTCGAAGCTTTTGAATTGGATGTTATTGATTACCTGGTAAAACCCATCTCCCTGGAAAGACTGATCAGGTCCATCAACAGGTACCATGACAGGATATCCCAAAAAAACAGTCCACAAACCTCAGGGTCGGAACCTTCGAGCAAAACAATTACCATCTATTCGGATAAAAAGAATTACCGGGTAAAGACCTCCAGCATTTTGTATGTCGAGGGACTAAAATATTATGCCATGGTCTATACCGACAATGGCAGGCTGATCACCCGGCAAACATTAAAAAATCTTGAAGATATCCTGTCAGATGAAGACTTCATCAGGGTACATCGTTCCTATATCGTTCCATTCCATAGACATGACTCCTGGACTACATATTCTGTTAGTATAAAGGATAAGGAGATCCCAGTGGGCCGGACCTACAGAAAGACTATTATGGATTTACTTGAAAACATTCAAGGCAATGATTAAGGCTGATAATCTTTCCTTTAATTACCGGGGTAACCATTCTCCAGCCGCCAAAAACCTTACCTTCGAAATCTGCCAGGGGGAAATATTTGGTTTTCTCGGTCCATCAGGAGCCGGGAAAAGTACCACCCAGAAAATTCTCATCGGGCTGCTGAAGGGATATTCAGGCAGTGTGAGCATCAAAGATACAGACCTGGTCAGGTGGGATGCAGATCTTTACAATCATATTGGAGTAGGATTCGAACTTCCCAACCATTACCTTAAACTTACAGCCCTGGAGAACCTTGAGTTTTTTGGGAGTTTTTACCGGCATACCATTGACTTTGAAGAATTGCTTGAAATGGTCGGTCTGTTGGAAGATGCCGGTAAAAAGGTAGAGGATTATTCCAAGGGGATGAAAGTGAGACTGAATTTTGTCCGGTCACTCATGCATAATCCGGAAATTCTCTTTCTCAATGAACCAACATCAGGACTCGATCCGGTAAATGCCAGGAAGATCAAGGATATTATTCTCGCCAGGAAAGCATCCGGGAAAACCATCTTCATTACCACCCACAACATGCATGATGCAGACGAACTCTGTGACCGGATCTCTTTTATCGTGGATGGGGAAATTATGGTAACAGACACCCCTAAAAACCTTAAACTTGAATACGGCAAATCCAGAGTTAGAATAGAATACGCCGATGGAGATAAGCCCTCACCGTCACGCCAGCAGGAGTTTCCACTGAAGGGGCTGGGACAGGATCAGACCTTTATGGATATCATGAAATCCAGGGAGATTATTTCCATCCATTCACAGGAAGCATCATTGGATGAGGTTTTTATACAGGTTACCGGAAGACACCTGATATGATAAGGCTTTTGAGAACCATCGGGTGGGATCTGTTGCTGCAATTGCGGTACCAGATCATTACAGTGGCCATTGTCATTACGGCTGCCTATACACTGGTATTTAAATTACTGGCCAGGGATGGATTCGATGAGGTCCTGGTGGTTCTGATATTCTCTGATCCGGCCATGATCGGATTTATTTTCATTGGTGCCCTGGTTCTCTTCGAGAAAGGATCAGGGACCATTGATGCCCTTATCGTTACCCCCCTGAGAAAAACAGAATACCTTTTCTCCAAAGTGTTTTCTCTTGGAATCATCGCCATCATTTGCAGTCTGGTAATGGCAATAGCAGGACATGGATGGAAGTTTAATTATTTCCTGTTTATTTACGGTGTTGCATTTACCTCATTTATTTTCACACTCATTGGTTTTATTGGAGTATCCAGGGTCAAATCCATGAACCAGTTTGTAATAATCATCCCAATTTTCCTGGTACCTTTCGTGCTTCCCCTCTTGAATTTTTTCAATCTGACCAATAGCTGGATTCTCTACCTTATACCTACACAGGCGTTTCTTGACCTGCTCTGGGCCGCTTTTCATACGATGCCGGCAGGACGGATCATATTTGCCCTGATATACCTGCCAATATGGCTGGGACTTGTATATTATTTTGCCCTCAGGGC
>SDBT01005499.1_pt1 | contig 21235 bp, 26 predicted proteins | sample 2277101 | NCBI WGS metagenome assembly SDBT01 (sample SAMN10404973, study PRJNA504765) | marine sediment metagenome | isolation source: marine sediment core GS10_PC15, 103 cmbsf | place: Arctic Ocean: Southern Knipovich Ridge | collected 2010
TTTCAGTTACTATGTCATTAAAAAAATTACCCGAAGTTCCTGAAATAGAAGGATTTGACGGAACGAAAATTCGTCAAATTTTTCATCCACATAGTACCCTAAGTGGAATTAGGTACAGCATTGCTCATTTTTCATTAGATGAAGGTAAAAAATCTAAACTACACAAAATGAAATCATCTGAGATCTACTATATTCTTGAGGGCAAAGGCACAATACATGTTGATGATGAAAAAATCCAAGTTTCAAAAGACGATGCGGTGTACATACCTCCAATGTCAAAACAGTTTATTGAGAACACTGGCAAACCCAAATTGAGATTTTTATGCATAGTTGATCCGGCATGGAGAAGAGAAGACGAAGAATTATTAGAATAAATCCACCCTCACGTTATTCGAAATATTATGAAATTGTTTTTAACATATGAAAATTATTAAAAATATAGTGGATACCCAACAGGCTTACCAAACACTCAAAGTAAATTCAGACTCATCATTTGAGGATGTCAAATTATCATATAGAAAATTAGCACTTGAATTACATCCAGATAAAAACACGATTGGAAACGATGGAAATGAATTCAAGCAAATAACAATAGCTTATCATTTCCTAAAAAAGCAATACAATAGTGGAAATGTTAGAGGAACAAAGTCCAAGCGGCAGTTTACTGAAACAAAGACTGAGAAAAGAAGTGATTTCAGAAAAAAAACTCGATGGGGGCCTCCTCCAGGTGGCACTACAGAAGAAGACTGGAGTAGATTCACAAAAGATTTTGAGGAATCAAATCCTAACTGGTATAAAGAATATGAAAGAAAGTTTTGGGAACAGTATGCCCGTACAATTAATGCAGATGGCAAAAATGGGGAATTTGAAAAGGCTGAAGAGCCAAAAAATCAACCAAACCTTTTCGTCAATGTTGAACCCTCATTATGTATAGGATGTTGTAGCTGTGAAACAATTGCTCCTGAAGTTTTCTACGTTGACAAATTAAGTAGAATGAATCCAAAATCCAGAGTGTATAACTCAAAGGGAGCAGGAATGAATAAGATCATGGATGCTGCTGAAACTTGTCCTACAAAAGCAATTAGTGTTGAAAATATAGATACCAAAGAAAGACTTTTTCCGTTTTAAATTACCGAGACTTTAATTTTTCAAGTAGTTCATTGAATTCTTTATCTGATAATTTGGGTCTATTCTTAAACATACTATGAACTGGCCCTGCTGAATCTTCCTTGCTCCTTGGAATCAGATGGATGTGCACATGCGGTATTTCCTGTCCACTGTCTTTTCCGTTATGAAGTGCCACAAGGGTAGAATTTGTTAGTTTATCAATCTTTGATAGAACCTTTCTGACAGTTTCAAAAAGCTCAGCATTTTCTTCAGGAGGGATTTCTTGCATTTTTTCATAATGATTTTTTGGAATTACTAAAGAATGACCTTTTGCCAAGGGAAAAGCATCCATAAAAGCAAGTGATTTGTTTGTATTTTCAATTATTTTTGCAGGAATTTCCCCTTTCACAATTTTGCAAAAGATGCAATCCACATTATTATTAAAAGATAGAGAAATATTAAATCAACTAAATTTCTGGTCTGCTAATTACCACATTCCACCGTCAGAGTCTTGGCCATCGGTTTTTTTCGCAGGAACATTCCCATGAGCTTTTTTCAAATGTCTTTTCAATCTTTCCGGAGCATGAAGCTCAAGGCCACATTCCTTGCATTTTGTCTCGTTTTTGCTTTCCTTTTTGAATAGTCCCAATATGGACTAGAGTTTTGAAATGCATTATAAAGGATATTAATAATTCGGAAACTTGTTGAGAGTTAAAAATATCACAGTACTGGGTTCTGGCATTATGGGTCATGGTATTGCTCAGGTTTCTGCAACTGCAGGATACAATGTAGTTCTAAGAGACATTGAACAAAAATTCCTTGATAATGCTATGGAGAAAATCAAGTGGAGTTTGGACAAACTTGTTTCAAAACAAAAAATTTCTCAGACGGAGGCTGATGATATTTTCTCAAGAATAAAACCAGTTGTGGATCTTAAGGATTCTGTAAAGGATTGTCAGCTCGTCATTGAAGCTGTTCCTGAAATACTGGATTTGAAAAGAAAAGTTTACGAAGAGCTTGATCAAGCTGCAAACAAAGATGTGATATTTGCCTCAAATACCAGCACCTTGCCTATAACTGAAATTGCAAACACCACTAGCAGGCCAGAAAAATTCATTGGAATTCACTTTTTCAATCCCCCCCAATTAATGAAATTAGTCGAGATCATTCCGGGGCAAAAAACTGCAAAGGAGGTAGTTGATCTTACTCTGGATTTTGTAAAATCAGTCAAGAAAGAACCTATATTGTGCAGAAAAGATGTCCCTGGATTCATTATTAACAGATTATTCATCCCGTTGGTGCACGAGGCGTGCTATGTTATGGACAGACAACAGTGCCAACTTACAGAAATTGATTCTGCTGTAAAGTTTAAGCTTGGATTCCCAATGGGGATATTTGAGTTAGCAGATTTCACTGGAATGGATGTAATTCATAAAGCCACTATTGAGATGTATCTGAGAGATAAGAAAGTCATCAACCCACACCATAAGATAGAACAGCTTTACAATGAAAAGAAGCTCGGACAAAAATCCGGAGAGGGATTTTACAAATATTCGGCCGATAAGTACGAACGAATTCCATTATCTGAAGAGCTAGCTGAAAAATGCAATCCAATTCAAATTGTTGCCAATATTCTAAACAATGCTGCATGGCTCATTACAAACCAAGCAAGTGATGTTGCCGAAATAGAAAAAGCAGCACAATTGGGTCTTGGATTAAAAAAGCCACTTTTTGAAACTGCAAAAGAATATGGAATGTCAAACATAGTCAATGAATTAAAACAGCTGGCAGAAAAACATGGTCAGTTTTATGAACCTGATCCTTTGCTTGTTTCTATGCAGTAATTCTTTCTAAAATCAATTTCACGGCTTCTTTTGGATTATTGGCTCCAATTATTCTAACATTTTCCTTGTGATCTAGAAATTTATCAATGAATTGTTCACCTATTCCGCCAGTGTTTCGAATCGCAACCATTGGTCTTTTGTGCAAATATGCAGCACATATTTCAGAAAGAGTTCCTGTACCCCCGCCAATAATTATTATTCCATCTGCTGAAAGTACATTTAAGAAATTTCTGGTTAGCCCCATTCCACTTGGAATGACAATGTCACAAAATTCATTTGCCAAGACAGGATCATCTTGTGGAATAATTCCAACAGCAACACCGTTGGCATCATGAGCTCCATGAGACGCAGCTCGCATTACCCCGCCTAATCCCCCTGAAATTAATACAGAACCTGATTTTGCAATCTCCGCTCCGGTTTCATAAGCAATCTTTTCATGTTCTGAAGTACAACCGTCATCATTATGTCCTATAACTAAGATTTGGCGTTTTTTTGGCATTAATTATTTTTTTAAAATCGGTATCAAATATCTTTCCAATCATAAAGGATATTAATTCCAAATTAAAACCATAATAATGGAAAAACGTTCAATGCCAATCTGTTTTTCAACGGAACAATACAAAAAGATCGAGAAATATGCTAAAAAACATGGCATGGTAAATGCAAGTCAAGCAATTGAAAAACTATTAAACAAGGCCTAAATGGTGTCATTTCAGTTCTTTTTTTGTTTTTAAATTTTGAAGCATGAAAAAATATTATATTTTTTAAACAGTGAAACAGTATAGAAAAAAATGGGATTGCTGAGTAGAAAACCGGTTTTTTGTACAATCTGCAGCAAACAGATTTCGCATAAACATAAACCAAAAAAAGATTGGGGAATCAAGGGATTCATTTGTGGAGATTGTCATATGGATAAAATGAAAGAATTCTATGAAAAAAAAATGAAACAGTCATGTTTAAGCTGTGGTGTTACAAAAAAGCTTAACGATTTGTGGGAGCCTCGCTGGCAGTGGGATATGGAAGGTTTGCTATGCAAGGAATGTTTTGATAAGAAAGAGGAGGATTTTAACAAAAAAAAGAGCTTTTGTAGCATCTGTGGCATAAAACTAGGTTTCATAAGATACAATCCAAAAGGAAAATGGACAATTGATGGACAGTTATGCAAAAGTTGTTGGGATTCAAACAAATCAAAGTTCGGATAGGAAATGCGGTTTTTTAGAAAATTTGAATGTGAAAAATGTCACCAAAAGTTTTCGCAGCAAGAAGAATTAATGCAACATCTGCAGGTAGTTCACTATAAAGATCATCCATATGATTGCAAGAAATGCAACGAATCTTTTTCAAGTATGGAAGAAATGAGAACTCATTTACAAAGAATACACACTTACAAAAAGGATAGAAACAGCTAGACTGCTTTAATTGATTTTACAACTGGTGGTCGTACTTTGGTAAAAACTCTAAAGCCACAAATGCATTTTATTTCTGGCAGTCTACTCAATTCAGTATTAGAAACAACCGTACCACATCTCAAGCAAGCATAATCTACATCGAATTTTTCAGTTGGAATGCTTTCTTCTATAGGAGAACTTGGTTCTGGTTCGAGGTTTTCTTCTGCCATCTTCGTTCAGTAAAATTTTCGATTATTTAAGGCTAACAAACTCACTTTAATGAAAGTTCAATGTAAACGTCGTCAGGAATTTTTAGTCTCATTAACTGTCTTATGGCTCTATCATCTGCACTTATGTAGATTATTCTTCGGTGCATTCTCATTTCCCATTTTTCATACGTTTCAGTTCCACTACCACAGGGAGATTTCCTAGTTGCCACATTGAGTTTCTTTACAGGAAGTGGGGTTGGACCTTTTATTTTTACACCTGTTTTTTTTCCAATGCCCATTATTTCAGTACAAACTCCATCTAATCTATGGAGACTGGTGCTTGTTAATTTGATTCGAGCAGATTGTGGCATCTACTCTTCACTAGGCTTTGTGTTCTTCAGTGATTTCTTTTACAATACCTGCAGCTATTGTTGCACCCATATCTCTAAGTGCGAATCTACCCAATTCAGGAAATTCTTGAAAGGTTTCAATACATGTTGGTCTTACTGGCTTAATCTTTACAATTGCAGAATCGCCAACTTTTAGAAATTTTGGATTTTGTTCTTCCACTGCTCCTGAAGCTGGATTGATTTTTGCCTCAAACGCTGAAATTGTTGCCGCAACTTGTGATGTGTGGCAGTGCATTACTGGAGTATAACCGGGCGCAAGAGCTGTGGGATGGTGTATAATTATAATCTGTGCTCTGAATTCTTTAGCAACTTTGGGTGGCGCATCGGGAGTTCCCATTACATCGCCCCGTTTGATATCCTTCTTTTCGACACCCCTCAAGTTAAAACCAATGTTGTCACCAGCTTCTGCTGATTCTAATTGTTGATGATGAGTCTCAATTGATTTAATTTCTCCAGTTGCTCCTGATGGCATAAGAATAATTTTTTGATTAGGTTTCATTTGACCAGTTTCTACACGACCGACTGGAACTATTCCAACACCCGTGATTGAATAAACATCCTGAATTGGGACACGTAGTGGTTTTCCTATTGGCTTTTCAGGAAGCGTAAAGGTATCAAATGTTTCAAGTAGAGTTTTACCGGTCCACCATGGCATATTTTCCGATTTTTTAACCAAATTATCTCCTTTCCAACCAGACACTGGAATGATTGGAACTTGTTCAAGTTTGTAACCAACTGATTTGACGAGTTTTTCAGCTTTTTCTTTAGCTGACTTGAAGGCATCCTCAGAATATTTACTGGTATCCATTTTGTTGACTGCAACAATTAATTGATTTACCCCCAATGTTTTCAGTAAGAATGCGTGTTCTCTTGCTTGCCCTCCCGGTGCAACTGCAGTGTCTGTTTCTCCTTCTTTTGCTGAAAGCACCAATACTGCACAGTCCGCCTCAGAAGCACCAGTAATCATGTTTTTCACAAAGTCCCTATGCCCAGGAGCGTCAATTAGGGTGAAAAAATACTTTTTACTCTCAAATTTTTGAAAAGCAAGATCGATTGTAATTCCTCTTTGCCTTTCATCTTTAATATTGTCCAAAACCCATGCGTACTTGAAGGTTTCACCTTTTCCTGTTTTTTCTGACTCAGCTGCGTGTTGAGCGATAGTTCTTTCATCAACTACTCCCATCTGCATGAGAAAGTGACCCATAGTTGTGGACTTTCCATTATCAATATGTCCTGTAATTATCAAGTTTAGATGGTCTTTATTTGCCATATCGGAGTCGTAGTGAGAGGGATTTATTACCTTTCCGATCTTTTCAAAAAATTATAAATTTTTTCAATTTTTTTAGATCTAAATTTTTGAGAAAATTACACATAAATCAAAGAAGACATTGACAGAATTTATGAAAATTACTATTTCGGCTATCAAAGCAGATGTTGGTGGTGTTGGTGGACATACTAGACCAAGCGATGGTTTATTGGATGCAGTTAGAAAAACAATCAAAAACGATGGAGATTTGTTAATTGATCATTACATCGGTTATTGTGGTGATGACGTTCACATAATTATGACGCACACAAAGGGCGTTGACAATAAGGACATTCATCAATTGGCATGGACTGCATTTGAGGAAGGTACCAAAGTAGCCAAACAAGAAGGATTGTATGGTGCCGGTCAGGATCTTCTAAAGGATTCGTTTTCAGGAAACATTAAGGGTATGGGACCTGGCGTTGCCGAATTGGAATTTGAGGAACGGCCAAATGAGGCATTTACAGTTTTTGCAGCAGATAAAACAGAACCTGGAGCTTTCAACTATCCATTTTATCGAATGTTCATAGATGCGCTGAGTAATACTGGTTTGATTATTAACAAATCTCTTGCAGAAGGAGTAATTATCAACATTATGGATGTTGAAGAAGGAAAGATAGCGAAGCTTACTTTATGGGAAGATAAACCGACCATCGAGGCAGCATTAATGTATCCAGGACGATACGTTGTTGCCACCATTAATACTAAAGATGGAGAACCAATTGTTTCTTCTTCTACAGACAGATTACATAACATTGCTGGAACCTATGTTGGTAAGGATGATCCTATTTGCATTGTAAGAACACAAAAAAATTTCCCCGCAACTGAAGAAGTCGGAAGTGTTTTTAACAATCCACATTATGTAGCTGGAAATACTAGAGGAAGTCATCATATGCCATTAATGCCAGTTAAATTAAATTCTGCGGCCACAATTGACTTTTGCATACCTATCGTTATTGCTCTTGTCTTTAGTGTTCATGATGGAAAACTGACAGGACCTTTTGATGGTTTCTCAACAGCTGATTGGGACTATATCCGACAGATAGCCACTCAAAAGGCATTAGCAATGAGGAGCCAAGGATTTATTCATCCGGCTACACTTGTTCCATCAGAATTGGAATATTCTGAAGGTTACAAGGCAAGGATGGAAAAACTTGAGAGCAAAATGAAACCACTAAAAGATGATAAATCATCGTTTCAGAGAAAAGAATCATACGAAGATCCAGATTAGATGGATTTCAAATTACTGTTCCACTCGTTCAAAATTATGAACAATACAGTTAAAAGAAAATATTCCATACAAAACTAGATGGCATTGATACCGATTAAGCAGATTTTTGGAATAAATCATTATGTTGTTGCAGCGCTAGGTATTATTTCGTTTTCACATTTTCTAGTTCAACTATTCGGTCAGACTATTCCAAATATTATATGGTCATTTTTTAAGGACATTGGTGTAGCCGTAGTTCTTGCTACAGTTTTTGTTTTTGCCATCTTTTGGCTAATTAAAGCAATGCCCCATAAAAGACCAAAAAATTATTTTGTTGTTGTATTTGATGTGTTTGGAAAAGAATCAAACATTGATGGCATTAGAACCGGGTTCAAAACCCATGATGTGGCATGGAGTTTCATGAAGCAGTACAAGCACTCATATCCATTGTATAACTTTGCTTTAGTATCTAAAGTGCCAAATTCAAACAAAAAAACTATTTTCAGATATTTGTAAATTCAAACTTTTATTCGGGATACTGTAAAAATTTAGAGTGGAATTTATTATTTTAGCAGAAGCCTTCAAGAAAATGGAAGAGACCTCAAAGAGATTAGAATTAACGAAGCTGCTTGTTGATTTATTTGAAAAAACACCACAGGAATTAATTTCAAAGATGGTTTACTTAATTCAAGGAAAGCTGCGTCCCGACTTCGAAGGAATTGAGTTAGGGATTGGAGAAAAACTTGCCATTAGAGCAATCTCAAAATCTTCAGGAATCCCGATAAAAAGAATTGAGGAGGATTATAGGAAAGTTGGAGATCTAGGTCATGCCGCATCAATAGTTTTAGAACAAAAGACTCAAACAACTTTCGTTGTAGAAGACATTACAATTGAGAGAGTTTATGACACACTTTACAAAATTGCCATACTTGATGGTCCAAGATCTCAGGATATGAAATTGAAATACATTTCCAGTCTATTAAATGATGCAAATCCGCTAGAAGCTAGATTCATTCTTAAGATTTTGCTTGGAATTTTGCGTTTAGGAATTGCTGAGAATACAGTTATGGATGCACTTGCAACTGCGTACACTGGGGCAAAAGAAAATCGTGAATTACTTGAAAAAGCATACAACGTTTCAAGCGACTTGGGAAAAGTTGCAGAAGTAACTGCAAAAAAAGGATTGGATGGAATAAAAACATTCCAGGTAACCGTATTCAATCCAATAAGACCAATGCTTGCTGAAAGAGTGAAAAGTGAAAAAGAGGCCATGGAAAAGATGGGTAATAAGTTTGCTGCAGAATACAAACTTGATGGCGAGCGAGCACAGATTCACGTGAAAAACAATACAGTGAAATTATTCTCTAGAAGTTTAGAAGACATTACTGGGTACTATCCGGATATTGTTGAAAAAATTCCAAAAAATCTCAAGGTCAGTGATGCTATTTTAGAGGCAGAAGTAGTAGCAATTAATGAAGATTCTGGTGAGTATTTACCTTTCCAAGAATTAATGCATAGAAGAAGAAAATACAAAGTAGAAAAAGCAGTATCAGAGTATCCAATCACGGTAAATTTTTTCGATTTGTTATATCTAGACGGAAAAAGTTGTCTTGAGGTAGAATATACAAAAAGAAGAGAGATGCTCCAGAAGATTTTATCAGAAAATGAATTTGCCAAACTTGTTCCAATGACAGTTGTTCAAAATGAAAATGAGATAGAAGATTTCCTTGAAAATAGCATTAATTCTGGATGTGAGGGTTTGATGTTAAAGCTGTTAGATACATCTTATAAAGCAGGAGCTAGAGGGAGTTCTTGGCTCAAGTTAAAACGTGAATACAGAAATGAGTTAGGCGATAGTATCGATCTAATTGTCATCGGGGCCTTCTTTGGGAGAGGAAGAAGAACTGGCAAATATGGTACATTGTTGTTAGCATCTTATGATGATCAAAATGATACTTTTCCTAGTATCTGTAAAGTAGGAACTGGGTTTACAGATGAAGATTTAGATCAGTTATATCAATTACTGCAAGACAAAGTGACGCTGAAAAAAAATCCAAGAATAGATAGTGAAATGGAAGCTGATGTATGGTTTGAACCAGAATTAGTATTAGAAATTATGGCATCAGAAATCACTCTAAGCCCAATTCATAAAACCGCAATGAACGCAATAAGAAAAAATAGCGGTCTAGCATTGCGTTTTCCAAAGTTTACTGGCAAGCTAAGATTGGAAAAAGCACCTGAGGATGCATCAACCCCACAAGAAGTCATAGCCCTCTATAAGGGGCAAAGAAAAGTAATTCAAAACCAAAAGCAGATGTGAGTTTAATTTACTAATCATATTTTATACAAGGATTTAATTAGCGTCACAAATTTAGAAATCTCTACCGTGTATAGTGGGGAACTTGAGGTACAGGCCAAGCGAAAAGCAATCGCTGTTTTGCAGGACGAAATTAATAGAATTTTAAACGCAGCAAGGGAACTAGCTACCCTGCCTGAGCTGATGGTAAAAAAAGACAAGCCAAAAATTAAAAACGCGTTAGATCAAATTTCAACAATTGAGGAAGATGTAGAAAACCTTCGTCGTAAAATTACAAGAGAAGTTGCAGATGTAGGCGGTCTGATAATGAATAGAGAAAACATACTCAATACGGCTTATACCATGGATGAAATTGCAGGATACATAACTGGAATAGCCTTTAAGCTTTCAAATGTCAAGCCTTCCATTTTAAAGAGTTCAAAGATCGACAAAGACCTTACCATATTAATGGAACTTGTGGTGGATGAGATTTACAAACTTAATGAGGTAATACGAAACTTGACCAATAATGAAGCTAATGCGATAGACATTGCTCAAGAAACACAAGCTATCGAAAGGGAAATTGATATAAAATATCGTCAGACTACCATTAAACTTCTGAATGAGGTTACTAACACTAAAGAACTTTTGCTACTGAAGGATGTGATTGAGGGGATTGAAGAAATGGCTGACAGGTGTCAAAATGTTTCGGATTCTTTCATTATGTTGGCATTGAGTCTATAGCTTGAAAAGTGAGTTAATAGAAAACCGCATAATCATATGGAATATTGAGGATTCTAGGAAACTCTTTTGCCAAGGCTATTACGGAAAGCCAATTGGAATTCCAAAACCAAAACCTGATGAAATCAACGCTCCATTAATTCTGGATCTAATTGAAGGGTGCTACTTACTTGAAAAGAAAAAAATAACTGTTTACAAAACCAAAAAGCAAGTAACAAAACAAAAAATGTTAGAAATTTGTAGAAAAGAATATCATGATTTTAATGAAAAATATCTTGTTTACAAAAATTTTAGAGACAAAGGGTACATTGTAAATCCGGGAATAAAATTTGGCTGTGATTTTGCTGTATATCAAAAAGGACCTGGAATAGACCATGCGCCATATCTTGTACAAGTTTACAAAAGGAGAGACTCGATAACAACGACAGGAATAGTTTTAGCTGGCCGACTGGCTACAACGGTAAAAAAACAATTCATTTTTGCTGTTACAAATGGCAAAGATAAAGTGAATTATTTATCCCTAGAGTGGTGGAAGGCCTAAAGTGCTTTTATATGTCCAGCAATTTTGTTATAGATTTCAAACATTTCTTTTGTTATTCCAAAATCAAAATGGTTTTTCCATTTACCACGAATCCTAATCTCATTCTCAGTAGGTTCAACAAAGATTGTCGCATCATTAACAGTTTGTTTTGAGATTAGCTCATTCAATTCAGAATCTTGATTTAATGTATAGGCGAGCTTTCCTCCATTCCATATCACACCTGTAACTTTCTTTGATGCAAAGTGACCCTTTGCGTCAAGAATTGTTCTAGCTAAAAAATCCATTGGATTTCCCGTTTTTCTTACTATAAAATGTGCTTGAAATCTATCTTGTGCGCCCCATGGGAGTAGATTTTGATCCTGCATTTTTCTCAACCCTTTTGAATAATTTGAATAACATCTATGTTGGATTTTTTTGGCTCAACACATCCCCTGTTTGTTACCATTCTTGGTGCTTGAGAAAAATATCTACTATAGAAATCTCCTTTTTCAACTTCGTCGGTTCCAATCTCTTTTGCTTGAGCATCTATGCCAATCTCAGCCAATAAGTCACAATATTTCTGAGGCTCTGTTTTTAAAACAAAAGTGTCTAGCTCTGTATCATGCATTATGAAACATGAATTGTACACCCAAATAAAGATATCAAGAAATCTAGTTTAGATGATATCCATCCAAATAAATAATACAAAGTTTGAATTTTTTGTTGTTGTTAGATTTTCAAGGAAAGGTTGTTCTAATTACGGGAAGTGGGACTGGAATTGGTAAGGCTATTGCACAAAAATTTGTGGAAAATGGAGCAAGTGTGATTATCCTTGGAAGAAGAAAGGACCCACTGGAAGAAGCTTCAAAATCACTTGAGGAGATAATTGCAAGAGTTCAAAGTAATGCCTTTGTAAAAATATTTTCTGGAGTCGATGTTAGTGATGAAAAGTCAGTTAATCAAATGTTTGATGAATTAAAGGAATCAAACACAAATGTTGATATCGTCATTAATAATGCAGGGGTTTCTGGACCTGTAACTTGTTTTGCAAATTCTTCTTTAGATGAATTTAAGAGTACTGTAGCCATCCACTTAACAGGCACTTTTTGGACTTCTGTTCAGGCTTTAAGAGTTATGAAAGAGGGTTCTAAAATAATTACAATTTCTACATTCTTTTCCGAAGAAAGACCGCTTGAGCAGCGTCCATACAGATTTAGAGATCCATATACTGCTTCTCAAGGAGCTAAAAATAGATTAGCTGAAGCAATGTCTTGGGAGCTAATAGATCGAGGTATAATTTCTATTGCCACAAATCCCGGACCCGTTCACTCTGATAGAATTTACAAAACAGTTTACCCTAAAGCAGCTGCAGAATTTTTGAGAGTAAGTGGTTTTGAAGAACTAAGCCCAGCTGAGGTAGAGTCAGTAAGCAAAGAAATTCTTCCATTATTAGGCGAGGATGAAAGTGTAATTAAAGAAGGAATTTCAAAAGCCGCTAAGCATTTTGCAAAAAGCAAAGACGTAGATGTTCAGAAGATTTCTGAAACCTTCTCAAATCTTCTATACAACATTAAAACAGTTGCTGAAAAAATCCAGAAAAACACTTCTAAAATGATTGCAGACGAGCAATTTCTCACACAATCTCAAGTTGCAAAAACTGTTCTTGAACTGTGTGATGATGAATTAGCAAAGATCCTCAATGGAAAAGTCATTCCTGGCGACAGAGTATTTTATCCTGTTAAACCACATATTTCATCATCAACCCCTTCTGTTCATCAACCCGATTTTAGTTCAAAGACAGTAGTTTTTGCAATCAACGCCACTGATAAAGCCGATTCAGAACGTGCGGAATTTTTAGCACAGAATATTGAAAAAAATGGCGGCAAAGCAGTCTGCCTAATTTCAGACAGCTGTTCAAAAGAAATTCAGAACTCTATTAGTTCAAAATTTCACTCACATACAGTCAATCTAAAAAATCCTGAGGAGATTGATAGATGGCTTGAGTCAGCAAAAAATATGGGTCAAATAGCTGCCATCATAAACATTACAGGTAAAGTTCCTCAATTTTCAAAACTTGTTGAATTGTCAAGAACAGAGTGGGATGAGTTGGTCGACAAGTTCATCAACACTCCTGCCACAGTTATTCATCGTTCCTTAGACTGTTTTGTTCCTGGAGGTGGAAAAGATCCTAGATTGTTCAAAGACAAAACTGGAACTATTATAACGATTGGGCCTGATATGCCATCAGGCAGAATTTCTGGTGCTCAAAGAGCAATTGTTGAAGTATTTCGAGGAGCTTTGAGACCATTTACCACTACTGTTAATCAAGAATTAAGCGATGTTCTAAAATCAAAAGTAAGATCATTTTTGGTTCTGCCAGGAACAATTGATGGTAAAGAACCAGATAATGAAAAGATTGCTCAGGCTATAAACTATTTTGTGTCAGAGTACGCTCCATCTTCAACCTCCGTTATATTCTGTGTTGATGAAGAAAGATAAGCTAGAACATATTTTCAATCGACTCTATGAATAACTTTATCGCAGCGATAATGATCACTACAGCTATGAGAATTTGTAATGATCGTTCTTTAATTTCAAGAGACAGCCTAGCTCCTATCAAACCACCTCCGAATGCACCGATTGCCAACAACAATGACTGTAAATAATCTGGGTGCCCTAAGATGCTATGAGTAATCAAACCAGAAAATGACGTAAACAGCAAGACCAATTGAGATGTTGGTGCGGCATTTTTCATCCCCATTCCCATTGCTATTATCATGAGCGGCACGAAAATTATTCCGCCTCCAATACCGAAAAAGCTAGAAGTTATTCCTGCGAAAAAACTTGCGCCTATAACTAGAAGCATTACTTGTTTTGATGTATTGTAATGTTTTGATTCAAATTTTCTTCTCAAAAAAATGTATATGCTTGATGAAATTAGCACTAATACAAATAGAATTTTGAAAATTCCCGGCGTTACATCAGATGATATGTATGCACCAATTATAGTTCCTGGAATCGATAATAAACCCAGTTTAAGTCCAATAGAATATTTGATTCTTTTTTGTCGTGAATATGAAATAGTAGATGCTATTGCATTGCTAAAAGTAGCAAAAAGACTGTTGCTTGCTGCTACAGTAGGCGCAAACCCTGCAAAAGTTAGAACTGGAACCATAATTATCCCGCCTCCTAGTCCAATCATTGAACCAAGTATTCCTGCAACTAATCCTAAAGGAATTAACCATAATTCTTCAATCATTTGTGTACCTGAAAACAAAACATTTCAGGCTATATGGCGTTTTTCATTAAACTTTTAAAATCATTCAGATGATTCCGATCCTAATTACTACCCAATTTTTTTCATTTATTTGCATTTTTTTCCTAGGTAAAACATGCCTTTATTATGGAAATTAAATCGAGATTATTTTTAAAACTGAATTTTCACTAATTCCAAATTTGTCCACAAATCCTGCTGTTACCTCTAAAATATATCGTGCCTCATTTTCACTAGAGTTGGTTCTAGTACACGTTACAGTTTCTAATGCGGATTTACAAGGTGGGACGCTTTCCTCAATGTAAACAACCTTTCCATCACTATCAAACCAGATCATATCCAAAGGAAATTGCATATTCAACATCCACAAAGAATAGAATCCAGACTCTTCAAAGACAAAAATCATTCCTTCATTATATCCAAGTTGTTCTTGAAACATAAGACCTCGGACTCTTCGTGGTTCAGTATCAGCAATTTGTACTTCTAAAACATGATCATCTACCTTAATTGTGCCCCTTGGAAATTCAACTGCTTCAAGTTTTGCGTCACTTGGAATTGAAAGAATTCCCCCTATGCCAATGATAAATGCAGCAAGAGCAATAGGAATTATAACTTGAAGCCTTGTGGGCATATCTAGTAATTGATGTTTTTCCTTTAAAATATGTTAATTTTTCCAAGCAATTAATAGATAGTAGAAAATACAACTGCTCAAAGTTCCTCGAAATTCTCTTCTCAAATAAAAAATCATCATCTACCTAAACAAAACAATTTCAATACATTTGTTTGAATGCTTTGCATAATCTTAGACAGGTGACAAAAATATTAAAAAATGAAAAATTAATCGTCGTATCGTGGTAGTTTACCGTATTTATCAAATGTTGCTTGTACTTTTTCATCTGCAAGACCATACCTTACATTAAGATTTTTTGTCACCTCGATGAGCTCAACTCTTTTTATTGCGGCAATTTTGTTATAAGTCTCTCTTGCATCTTGGTAACTTCCACCATTATCTAGAACTCTCTTCATAGCTTCTTGAGCAGTTTTTACTTTTTCTCTATGATAATCGAACATACCCCAATAGACATCATGTACTTTTGTAGGCATTTTAGAAACAAAACTTGTAAATGATGCCCTAGGAGTGTATTGTTCATAATCTTTGTTCATACGGCTGAGCTGTTCATCTAATTTTTGCTTTGCAATCTTTCTTTGCTCTTCAATGAATTTTTGACGTTCCTGTAACTGTTTTTGTTTTTGTTGTTTTTCAATGATTTGTTGTTTCATTATCTTTATTTTATCTAGAATTTTTTGAACAAAAGGATTATTCTTTAACTGGTCACCAGAAACAACAGTAAATTCATAGTCTGTTTGTGCAAATACCGAATTTGAATTCATTGAGAGAATTAGGATTAGAATTGATGTAAGCGCAGGAGGAATTAGGGCGGATTTTGAAAAAACTCGCATTATCAGTATCGAAAGAAAATTTTATTTAGCCATTGGTAATAAATGAGTAGAAAGATTAAAGAATGACCACTGAAGAATTTTTAAAAATAAAATTAGCCTCACAAAATTGAACTCTTAAAATCATTAAGCGATGAAAAAGTATCTCTTGTATTTTGACCAACATCGGTTATTGTGGTGCTATTGTATTTTTTGTTGAGAAATCTTCCTGCTAGGATCATCGGTGCCCCAATTGCACAAGTAACTCCTGTTGGTTCTGGAACCCAAAGCATAATGAAACCGATTTTCTGAAGCTTTTTTCCAGGCGATGGTGCTTTATGTAAAGCCCCAAGTGATTTAGCAGTATTTTTATCATTAATCTTACCTATGTCTGAATATATGCCGACGTTCCTTTTTATGGAATCCGAATATGCTCTAAATTTTTCAAGTTTTTTGGCTAGTATATCCCCCATATCCCTTTTCATTTTAAGGCAAAATTAGTTAAAATTCGAAGATGAAGTTTGGTTACCTGATAGTCAAGATTCCATAACCCTCTGGAGAAGATTTGAAATTCTGCGATGAAGTATATCAAGGAGATAGTACAAATCAAAACTAGATGAAAAAAAAGAATATTGAAAGACTAGAGTCCATAAAGGCAGCACATCAATCAGTAAGAACTGGTTCAAGTTCTAGAGCGGAAGATTATTTGGAAGTAATTTCTGAGTTAGTTGACCAAAAAGGATATGCCACGACATTGGATATTTCAAGGTACATGAATGTTAGTGCCCCTAGTGTCACAAAAATGCTACAAAGATTAGATGAGGATGGATATCTGGAATATGAAAAATATCATGGGATTAGCTTGACTTCCAAAGGATCCAATCTTGCAGACGGCATACGTCAAAAACATAAAATCTTGTTAGAATTTTTTGAGATATTAGGAATTGATCATGAAACTGCAAATCAGGACGCAGAAGGAATTGAACACCATCTAAATCCTAAAACTATCAAACAGCTTCGAAAGTTTATAACGTTTCTAAAATCAAATCCCAAAATTTCGAATAGCTTCAAAAATCTTTAAGAAAAATCCCAACATCCTCCTGAGAAGACGCTAGCTTCATTAATCGTTTTGATGCGTCAGAACGTTTTGGAATTTTAATTTGACCCTTTCGTCCTATTCTAGAAGTAATAATGTATTTCTCATTAACATAAACATCTGCATGCATTCCTGCGTATTCCCTACTCACTGAAAGAATTGTTGCTGTTTTTGATTCTGAAAATGTAAATGGTAATTCATAATTTGCCGATTTTTCTTCCTTTACTTCTTTTTCTACAACATCTATGTTTACCTTGAGCATTTTTTCCAAGTTACTAATATTGGAACCGCCTCGGCCAATTATAGATGGGATATACTGTTTGTCTACTTTGACTTTGACACTATTCTCTGACAGTATTTCGACCTCTACCATGGGATCAAATTTTTTGAAAACCTCCTTAACTTGTTGCTCTGCTAATTGTTCAATACCGAATTTTGAAGATTTTTTTGAAATAGGAACAATTACGTTTTCTTCACCGAACGTGTAAATCTCATGTTCCAAATTGTGGTCCTCAAAATTTCTTACTTCTATCACTGGTCGTGCCAAATCTTGTTCTGTCATGCCAGTTGGAACTTTTACCTTTAATTCTAATTGATACACTTGAGCAATTTTACCTTCTTTCACAAAAACCACGGTATCTAGAACATTAGGGATCATTCCAAGCTCAATTTTTCCAATGAATCTCTGAATTGCATCAAGAGGAGAATTTGCATGCACCACTCCAACCATGCCAACCCCAGCCAACCTAAGATCTGAAAATATTCCAAAATCTTCTCTTCGTCTAACTTCATCAAAAATGGTGTAATCTGGCCTTACTAGAAGCAAAACATCGGCAGTATTCTCAAAACTTCCTTCCAATCTTGTATACTGTGTAATGCCAGGGTCAACTTGCAAATCTCTTGGAGATTCAAACGTTTTAACAATTTTTCCAGTTTTGTAATAAAAATTCGCAAGACTTGAAGCAAGAGTGCTTTTTCCAGATCCCGGAGGACCTGAAATAAGAATTCCTTCTGCTCTTTCAGAAAATCTAGACATTAATTTTTCTGATATTCCATATTCGGCCAATGTTAGCTTGACTATTGGATGTTCGATAGTGATTTCGTATCCATTAGAAAATGGAGGTTGAGTGATTACTATTCTATAATCTTCGTATTGGATAACAAGGGCGCCTACCTTTGAAATTTCAATGCTGCCTGAATCTGTAATTTTTGTTCTTTCAAGAATTTGAGTTGAGATATTATGCAGATAGTCGCGAGTTAAAACTTTCTCTTCGAGTTTTTTTAATTCAAACAAACCAGGTTTCCCTCTTTTTGCAAATGGTGGTATGCCATCTTTGAGATGAACACTCATAGTTTCTGAATCAAAGAATCTTAGGAATTCTAGTTCCTCCTTGACATGTTCTGGTTTTTGGTAGCATACGTCAATTCCTATAGCTTGCGCCACCAATGATTGAGTATAATCCGAAGTGTGAAGAATGGCATTATTTTGTTTGGCCACATCTTGAATAATTGCATCAATTCTTCCACGTCCAGATAAACTCACATCATCGGCACTTGGACGATTTCCTTCAAATTTGATTGTTAAACCATGTTTGCTTGAAATTTCTTGTAGTTTTTTGATTTCCTCAAGACCAACAAATCCTTGTTCCTTTTTTTGTGCTGCTTGGGATTGTAACTCGTCTAAGACTGCCATAGGAATTATGATTTCCATGTTTTCTAAGGAACCTGCTTCAACTTGTTTAATTATTTGTCCATTAATTATTATGCTTGTATCAACTACAATTTTAGACAACTAAGAAAAGCTGCCTATCCCACTTTTATTCATAACTAAATTGTCTGTTCAACTACATATTATTTTGAAATCGTGTCTGAAATAACTTTAAGAACATTTTCATAATCAAAGGGTTTTGAAATGTGTGCTTTTGCCCCTGCCTCCAGACATTGGTTAATTATTTTTGGGTTATCTACTGCCGAGATAATGATTATTTTTGCATCAGGGTGTGTTGGCATTAAATTTTTGATTACAGTTAAACCATCCTTTTTTGGCATGGCTATATCCAGCAAAACAATTTCAGGTTTTAATTTAGAGTATTTTTCTATTGCCTCATCTCCATTTTTTGCTTCGCCCGCCACAGTATGCTGACCAATTTTCATAATGTCTTTCAGTACAAGCCTTATTGCATCGGAATCATCTGCGATTAATACTGAAGCCATACTAAAATCAAACAAAATCCTTATTTAAAAAAATCACTTAATCTAAAAATGCTGAGTATTTTGTTTTGATAGTTTTTATAAACTCGTTTATTCCTATTGTTGAATCCTGCATGAGATTTTTCATCAGTTGATTTGATTCCATGACTGTCTCAAATATCCCATCAACCATTTTGTCTTCAAGAATTTTTTTTAATAATGAATCATTAATACTCGCAATTTCGCTTATGCCTTTTTTACCCATCATCGGTGCCAATCCTTTAATTTTGTGAAGATGGTTTTTGATCTCTTGACATTTTTCCTTTAGGCCATTATCATTTTTACATGAATCAAGAATTTTAGAAATGCCTTCTAAATCTTCGTTGATTTCTTTTTCAGACACTTTTGCAAATTCATCAGTCAAATACGTTCATGAATATTATTTTACCTGCTGTTTTTATATTGTAATAAATTGTAATTCTCCAGTAATGAAGATAATAAGCAAAACTTACATACTAGTAGGCGTTCTTATCACACTTTCAGCAATCAACCTTTTTCTGCTTTTCGAAACTCAACAGATTGGAACAGCTGAATCTTTTTCAGTTATTCGTGCAGGAGACTTGAAGGTAAGTGTTGAAACAATTGCAAGTCTTTCTGCTTCTGTAGCAAGTGGAAATGAAAAAGACAAAGAGATTCTAATGCAGGAAATAACAGACTTTGAACATGTTTTAAGTGTTTTAAAAAATGGCGGGACAATTAGAGGACAGAGTATTGTTATAATTCCTGGAACTGTTTCTGCAGAATATGATAATGTGTATAATTCTTGGAATTCGTATCAACTAAGTGCCAGCAAAGTTGAAAAAACTTCAGTTTTTGATAGAGTGGTTGTAAACGCGTTAAGTTACGTTCTAGATAAAAACGGAGAGCTTATTCTTCTAACTGACTCTGTGAGTAAAGAGCTTGAAAGATTAGACAGAGACTATACTAGACATCAAGAAATTGCTTTGAGCATGAAGGAACATACTGAAGATTTTAGTCGCCAAGCGTTGTTAATATCCATAGGAGAAGAGGAAGGAGTTAGAGATGAGATAAAGAAATCCAGAATAGGTTATGAAAGTGATTTGAGAAAACTTGTTGGAGATTCTGTCTTAGAGCTGCCAGTAATTGATGAAGATCATGCACCAGAAACATTAATCAGTGTTCCAAGAGAAAATTCAAACTCCTTGAGGCAATTGGAACCATTGTGGGAAGCAATTCAGCTTAGACTAAAAACTTTGGAGGAAAACTCTTTACTTGCTCCTGAGTATGAATCTGCACGAGTTGAATTAAATTCAAAAAAACTAACATTACAATCAAGTATTGATGATTTACTAGACTCTTGGAATGCAGAATTAAATGAAGAAAAAAATCAGCAACAGTCCATAGTTCAGATTTTATTGGGAGTTGATATTTTTGTATTTTTTGTTGTTTTATACATAATAAGACAATCAATGCATCCACTGCAAATAATCACAGCTGGTTTATCACGTGTTAAAGAAGGCGTGTACGGTGAAAAAATTGACTACAAAGCTGACAACGAAGTGGGTGAGCTTGTGAATTCATTCAATATAATGTCAGATACAATTAAACAAAAAGAACTAGAAGCTAAAAAAACAGATATCGCAAAAGATGAATTTCTGGCGATGATTACTCATGAACTAAAAACACCTCTTGTTCCAATTCAGGGCTATGCCGATCTTCTTTTGAGTGAGCATTTAGGATCGCTTACTTCTACACAAAAAGAAAGGTTGACAATAATAAAAGACAGTGCCACGTCTTTGTTAGATATAATTTCTGATCTTTTAGATGTACAAAAACTAGAACTTGGACAACTGAGATTGATGATAGAAAATATTTCTATAAAAAAATCTATCGAAAAATCAATTGAATCTTTTACACCGGAAGTTGTTCAGAATGAAATCAAGCTTGCACTAAATTCACCAGACATCATTGTGGCTCATGATCCTGAACGAATTGGCCAAGTTGTTTCAAATCTTATAAAAAATAGTATCACAGCTGTGAAACCAAAAACTGGTTCCATTCAAGTAAATGTTGAGGAACTACCAACAGAAGTTAAAATTTCTGTAAATGATAACGGGGTAGGAATTCCGATTGATAAACAAAAAGATTTGTTCAAAAAATTCTATCAGGTAGATACAACTCTAACC
>SDBT01005500.1_pt1 | contig 21234 bp, 32 predicted proteins | sample 2277101 | NCBI WGS metagenome assembly SDBT01 (sample SAMN10404973, study PRJNA504765) | marine sediment metagenome | isolation source: marine sediment core GS10_PC15, 103 cmbsf | place: Arctic Ocean: Southern Knipovich Ridge | collected 2010
GTTTTGTATGGCATACTTGAGTGTAACCTGTTGAGAAAGAGAATACTCAAACTTGGAGGACACAGCAATGTGACTATGGTAAACCAAAGATCTGCCCTGTGTAGTAGCTCAACTGGTAGAGCGTCGGATTGTTAATCCGAAGGTTGAAGGTTCAAGTCCTCCCTGCACAGCTTGAGTGGGTAGCCCAATTGGCAGAGGCAAGGCGTTGGCGCCAACAGCAAAGCCCGGCAAGTGTAGGTTCGAGTCCTGCCCCGCTCACTTACTTTGGAGACCAGAGATGAAACGCGAGGAAGCGATCGAAAAAGGCCTTGTATTCTACTGCTTGAAATGCAGATGTGTGTACAAAAAGATTCCGCAACAACAGTACGAGGATGGCTACGACGGTAGCTTAATAGGAATATGTCGTCGTTGCGGGTGCGACCTGTTCGCGAGATTAGATGATGACCACCTGTGGCAATACTCCGGAGCGAGGATTCTATGAACAGCCCATACATTTCCATTGACATCGAGACAACCGGCACCGACCCGGAACGACATCAGATCCTGGAGATCGCGGCAGTCTACAATCACCAAGAGGTCGACGTGATGTCCTGCCCGTTCTTTCAGGCGATCGTTGATCCTGGCGAGATCGTCGGCGACGTATTCGCTCTGAACATGAACGCCCGGATCATTGAGCGTCTCGCGAACGGCATAGGGGACTCTCTGGAACGCGGGATGAACGGGCTAATGGACTGGGTGGAAAAAATCCAACGCGACTTTGGTGTCGAGCGTTTCCACCTGATTGGGAAGAACGTGGGTGCGTTCGACCTTCAGTTTCTGAAGCGGACACCCGGCTGGCATGGGGACTTCTTCAGCTACCGGCATCTGGAGATCGGCTCCATCTATTCGACGTCCGAAGGCATCTCTGGTCAATCCGAATTGTTTGATATGCGGCCAACGGGAGCCAAGATCGAAGGCAACCCACACGAGGCCCTGTATGATGCACGAGTGTCACTCGTACTGGCTCGACAGTTCTGGCACTACACTGCTTGGAATGTGACACTGAAGCGAGAAATCCAAAGAAACTAGTTGACAAATCACTGAATGTGTGGTATACTTGTAATAGAACCACTTGACCACCGGAGACCGCGATGGCTAACAAGCACGACACCCTTCTGAAGCTGACCCGCCCTCAACTGATTGCCCTGGCAGTGCAGAAGAAAGTAGCACTTTACCCTGACGCCCAGGACAAGACGAAAGGCCAACTCATCGAACTTATGCGAGATGTAGAAGGCATCCTGACCCCCGTCAAGACCTGGGGCGATGACGAAGACATGCTCGACCAGCAAGTCATTGAGGAACTTGTGGGCACGGAGCCCGACTGAGCAGGCCACTCTGAAACCACCCACAAACACAAGAAGGAAACCGATGCCGTACATCAAACTAGCTGATCGCCCAATGTTCGATACGATGATCGACGGGCTCGTCCCGAAGATCCGTGGCTTTGACCGTGTTGGCATGAGTCAAGTCGTGGCCAATCTCGTCCTCGACGCACTGACACCTGCAACGTATATGGATTCCTTTGCGGAGTCGATTGATGAGATCATCAAGGCTCTCGCCAAGCGAGTCCAAACTCGTGGCCAAGCGAACTACTGTGTCTGCCGCATCTTGCTAGAAGGCATGAAGCCGGAAGCCGGGTGGACCTATCGTTCGCTCAGCGACGTGGTACTGGCCGCCGAGATGGCGATCGATATCGTCTACATCGTCTATCGCACGTCTGATTTTGCAGAGTTCTACGTGCTCAATAGCGTTTCGATACTGGCCGACGCGGCCGTCGAGATCGAGCGACGCCTAATGGGTCCCTACGAGGACACAGCGATCCTGAAGAATGGGGACATGGCGTGCTTCAACGAGGGCTTTGCCTACAAGCCTCTTGCCTTTGACCTGCCGGGCCGGAGGTGTGGATGTGTGTGCGACCCATGCCAGTGTGAGTCCCGGGACATTGATGGCCTCCTCCCGCCGGTCTCCAACTTGTTCACTCAGGCACAGTGGGACGCCCTCGACCAGGAGAGGCAGAACCATGAACGAGCAGAATGAAATCCGCACCGCCTTCAAAGCATGGAAGCTTCAGACCCTACTGGGAATCTTCAAACCTCGGTTGATTCTGATCCCGTTCGCGATCATCGGCCGTATCAACGAGATTCCGCACACGAGTGTCACGTTCAAGTACAAGGAAGTCTTTGTGTTTGGCGTCCGGATCATGCGTTTTCAAATAGGCTAACGAATTGTAATTGTATTCTTCAGGAGCGAAAGCAAATGAAATATGACTTTCAAGACGGTAACGGACCTGTACCTGCCCACCAGCATACTAATCTTAACAGTCGTCAGGGCGGGTGGGTCGCCAATTCGGCGACCGTAGATAAAGACGCCCAGGTCTCTGGCGACGCTCGGGTCTCTGGCGACGCTCGGGTCTCTGGCGACGCTCGGGTCTCTGGCGACGCTCGGGTATACGGCAATGCCCAGGTCTCTGGCAATGCCCAGGTATACGGCGACGCTCGGGTATACGGCGACGCTCTGGTCTCTGGCAATGCCCAGGTATACAGCGACGCTCGGGTATACAGCAATGCCCAGGTATACGGCGACGCTTGGGTCTCTGACAACGCTCGGGTCTCTGGCAACGCTCGGGTATACGGCGACGCTCTGGTCTCTGGCAACGCTTGGGTATACGGCGACGCTTGGGTCTCTGGCGACGCTCTGGTCTCTGGCAACGCTCGGGTATACGGCAATGCCCAGGTCTCTGGCGGAAGTTGGATTGAATCACCTCTTCAGATTCAAGGTACTCGCCATGTTGTCAATGTTGACTATCGTGACGGTACTCTATGTGTGCAAGTTGGATGCGAGTGCCACACTATTGAAGAGTGGCAGGTGGCGGGGAAGGCTATCTGGAAGTCGCAAGGTTACTCGGCAGCGCAAATCAAAGAATATCAGAAATACATCAAACTGGCGAGCAAGCTGTATCCCGAGCGAGCTTGATCGGAGAAGAGATGGAGCCTAAGCGTTTTCGCTCAAAGACCGGCCCGGAAGCCATCATTCAGCGGGAATTCATTCGTTACCTGAAAGACAGGGGTTGGAATGTAGAGCGGATGATTGGGAACCAACTACAGAAAGGTATCCCCGACATCTACATCATGCACCCCGACCATGGGACGCGATGGATCGACCTGAAGAACCCAATCGACTATGAGTTCACTATCGCGCAGCGGATCAAATGGCCTGTCTGGGAGGCCCACGGCACGGGCATCTGGATCATAACGGGCTGGGCGGATGAGGATTACGCGAAACTTTGGAAGTCACCGAACTGGCGAGAGTATTGGAAACCGAAGTATTCTGAAGAGTCCGAGGAATTATCACAATCAATGCAGGAGTTGTTTGATGAATTCGCAGAAGACCCTCTTACTTGATCTGGATGGTGTGCTGGTCGACATGGTTGTTCCCCTCATGCGGTGGTGGGGCGCAGACATTGAGCGAGAAGAACAGTACCCACAACAATTTGGTTGGGATGTGAAGGGCGCAATCGCCTATATCATCAATCAGCAGGGCCAGGCACGCAAGCCCGCCGATCTCCGCAACATGACGCAGGAAGACTTCTGGCGATCACCGCCCCGCAGCTTCTGGCGAGACCTCCAGCCCTACCCGACGGCCTTGGATTTCGTCAAGTTCCTCGAAAGCGGCCCGTTCGACATCTACATTATGACAGCCCACACGAACGGCAATTGTGCTGCCGCCAAGCTGGAGTGGATCGACGAGCACCTCCCGAAGTATTGGGATCGAGTTCTCCTTGGCCACCCGAAGCATCTCGCGGCCAACGCGCATTCGATCCTGATCGACGACTGCACAAAGAACTGCGAGGACTTCGCACGGGCCGGAGGCACTTCTATTACATATCCACGACCGTGGAACCCTAGGCATAACGTACCTGAGTATTTCAACGAACTCACTGGGCATCATAGGCCGGAATACAACATTATTACACAAGACCTTTACGCGATCGTGGAGCATATGGCATGAGATTAGTCACATCGAACAACAACGACTGTGTAGCCGCTTCGCTCTCCATGCTGCTTGGCTGTAGCATTGACAGCATCAAGAATCAACTGTTCACCAATCTCCCGAAACCGTTCCCAGGCCAGTGGGCCCCCTTCCCAAAAGTCCCCGACATGAACATTATCTGCGACTGGGTGTGGGGGGTCTACCAGATTGCACTGGTCCCGTTTGAGTACAACCCGCAAAGCACCCCACACAGGCACTGCCCGCCTGAATCGGTCTACCCTCCAACGACAATCTTTCAAAGCGTCACAGCAGATTATGCGTTCAATAATCAGATGTCACACGGGCCGGGGCTGATTGAGGGTCAGACCAAGGGCGAAGTTGGCCACATGTGTGCTTGGGACGGCAATGTCATCTATGACCCTCGCGGCTACTGCTACTCACGCAACATCGCGACAGAGAAGTTTGGCTATCGGGTTACCAGATTCTGGTTGGCGGTCAGAGGAAAGACGCTATGAACTACATCCACCTCAAACACTATCACACGAACGTACAGAACTTTGAGCACCCGCTGCTTGACGACGTTACCAAGTCGTACGATAGAGTCAAGCTTGATGACCTGGCTTGGGAGGTTATCGAAGGGTCCGACCCGGAAGAGTTGGTGATGGCACTTCGGTCATGTCTTAAATTGCTTGTGGGTCGATTCCTCGGCAACTGGCCGGAGAGCGAACCGTATGTTGATGACATGGTCAGCGAAGGTCTCTCTGAGATCGTCCGGCTTTGCAACGACATTCCGGAAGACTTGCTGGCAGAGAAGAGCATTTTCAAGATCGCCGATTCCCGTGCTCAGCGAGGTATCGAGAAGATGCTGAACCGTTCGCGGGGTCTAACATCTGCCAGCACAAGAACTCAGATGTACAGGATGAGCCGGGATGAGGCTCCTCTCTATATACAGAGTGTAAGCGATACGCTGTTGTCGACCCCAGAAGATGAAGCAGCACACCATCCAATTGATGACGGCGACGAGAAGATCAGGGACATGCTGGAAGTCATTGGCATGCTCAAACCCGCCGACGAGATCGACGAGAAGATTCTCGACCCCCTTTACTGGGACATGTCTGATGCGGAGTTAGCGGACAAGGTAGGCATCAGCAAGCAAGCGATTCGGAAGCGGAAGCTTCGATTTTACAACCAATTTGTTAGCCTCACGGAGTAAGCTATGAAGAATCCATCGCACAAATTCTACGCGGGTTGCATCATGGCGTTGATCGCCATGAACGTCATCATGGGTATGAGCGTCGCCACTGTTGAGGTGTGCGCTGGGAGGTGGGGTAATCGGGTGGACTCGCTCCGGCGGGTTGAAGACCTGAATCGGAAGATTCTCTATGCTAACGAGTATTCGCAGGGACTCGCCGAAGCGGTTCGGATGTTGGCGTTGGAGAACGGTATCCTGTGCGAACGCGATAAAGCAGCGACCGAAGTCGTCGTGCAGTACGAAGAAGAATCCCGCAGGCTGAAGATGTCGCTCGGCGACGCCTGCAAGCGACTCGAAGAACAGAATGTGCAGATCAACGAGCTACTCGACAAAGTCGAGGAACTAAGATGGCAGGTTGGGGTCTTGGAGAACGCCTTCGATAAAGTGAACTCGGCGGAGACAGCCTACCCGGTCAGCAACCAAAACGGCAAGAAAGGTAATACCGAACAATGACAAAAGACGACAACACCCCGAAAGTTCCGTTCCGAATGTCAGAGATTCCATCCCTCGCTCCGATCGTCACCAAGGCGATCGTCGAGGCAGACATCTCGATCGTGCCCGGCAAAGTGACCGATATGCACGGCCAACTATTCGCCAACTTCTCGATCCCATCCGAAGCGATAGCAGAAATGACAGCCAGCGATCTCTTCCTTGACTTCCTGAAGCCTGCGACAGAAGAGATCGCTAAGAAGATCATTGAATATGCTGATGGTTGCGACTTGTGCGTGGCCGCCGCCCCTCTACCGCCTAAAGGAAACCCGGTTATTGGGTTCCGCTGCCTTGGGGGTATGATTCCTGTGAACATCTACATTGCGCGTCGGAACGCCCCTGACCGGCACCAGTTCATTATCGAAACCCGTGTAAACCGTATGGAGAAAGAAGATGGTGCGTAGAGAATTTCTACAACTTGCAAAGAAGTTCACACTAGGTAAGGATGACCCCAGTGGCATGTATATCTCGGAGAAACTCGACGGAACTCGGGTGTTCTGGGACGGCGGCATCTCGCGTGGCATGGCGACCATCGCCGTTCCGTGGGCCAACGTCATCCACCCGAAAACCGGCATGTTCAAGGACAATATCAAGCAGGTGGCGAGCGGCCTCTGGTCGCGTTACGGCAACCCGATCATAGCACCTGACTGGTGGCTGAACCGGCTGCCACAGATCTTTCTTGACGGTGAATTGTTTGCCGGTCGCGGCAACTTCCAGATGTTGCGATCGATTGTAGCAAAGCATGTGGCCGAGAACGAGGCTTGGCGGGATGTCCAGTTCGCGGTGTTTGGCTGCCCGACTGCTGAGCAGGTGTTTGCTTCCGGCGAGATCAAAAACCCGAACATGGTGCTTGGCATCAATCAGATGGAAATCATGAAGTTCATCCAAGGCCGGGCCGAGGCCGGAACCATGGAAGAGTTTATCCACATGCCCGCTCGCGACTACACATTCGAGCAGGAGTTGAGCTACCTCCAAGGCGCTCTTCCGCAGGACGATCTGGTCTATCTGCATCGACACGTCCAGTTGCCGGGCGCCCGTAGGGCGGCCGAGGACCACATGGGTGAGTTCATGAATGAAGTGCTGGGCGAAGGCGGCGAAGGCGTTATGCTTCGCGACCCACAATCAATCTGGACGCCCAAGCGGGTGGGAAGCCTGCTGAAACTGAAGCCGTTCACAGACGACCAAGGCATTCTGACCGGCTTTGTCTCCGGGCGGCAGACTGAAAAGGGCAGCAAGCTACGGGGCTTTATCGGTGCGATGATTCTCGACTACAAAGGTAAAAGGCTGGAGTTGAGCGGGTTCACCGACGAGGAGCGTCGCTTCGCTACCGACGATATGACTGGGTTCGCCTACAATAATCCCGGTGCGGAGATGCTTTCCAACTTCCAAGGCAAACACTTCAAGGTCGGAGACACGATCGAGTTCCGCTACCGAGAGTTGAGTGACACAGGGGTGCCCAAGGAGGCTAGATTCCTTCGACATGTATAAAGTTGACCCAGAAGACGCAGCCTACGTTAGTCAGTTTGCTTGGCATCTTGATTGTAAAGGCTATGTTGTCTCTACTCTACGACCACATCGAGGCGCAAGGATGCACCGGCTGGTGGCCGAGAGAAAGGGTCTCAATATAGTTGGCCTCATGGTCGACCACATCAATGGTGTTAAGGCCGACAACAGGCGGAAGAATTTGCGCGTGGCCACCAACGGACAGAACAGAGCCAACAGCAAGATCAACAGCAACAGCAAATCAGGGTCAAAGGGTGTGCATCTAAAGAAGAAGCAAAAGAGGAATTCAAACAGGAAGCCACGTCGCGACGCGAAGGGCGACCGATGGGTCGCTCAAATCAACATCGACGGGAAAAAGCACCATTTGGGTAATTTTGACACCTGTGAAGAGGCTCATGCCGTCTATAAGAAAGCCGCTGAAAAAGCATTTGGATGTTTCGCTTCAACAGAAGGAGGCCTACTATTCTCGGAAGACATGAAATGGTAGCATCAAGGTGAAGAACGAAGCTACTGACTATCACTTACTAATCTAATAGAACAGGAGGATGTTTCGATGGCTCAAGGTGAATTTACAAAAGAGGAAGCGACGCAAATAGAGGAAGCATTTACAGAGGTGTTTAAGGCGCTCTCAAAAAAGAAGCAGGTAGAGTTCATTGGTCACGCAAATGACATTTATCTGTTCCTCGATGCGGCAAAGAAGTCGGCGCCTCCGGAGTGATTGGAGTCACTAACAACAGAGGTTGTGATGGTGCATAAGCAAGTCAAGGATAAGAGAATCACGCTGAAAGGTTCGACCGGTTCGATCTTCTTGGCGACCGTTGAGTATTATCAAGACCGTCCAATCAGGGACGAACACGCTACTGTGGATCAAGAGTTCCCAGACATGAAGTCGGCTCAGAAGTTCCTGGCAAAGTTTCCGCGTGACATTTGGGACGGACTCGCCCACGTTGGTAGAAAACAACCACTCATCTAGGAGATCGCTGATGTGTACTAAGTTGCTTGAGAGTCATTCGGAAGTCGACAACAGATCCATCACGATCGACCCATGCTTCTGCCCGGCTGAGGTGGTCGACCCCTTTGATACAGTCCAGTGGGAGCTTCGCACCGCATCCATCAAGGGTGAGAGCGGCGAAGTGTTCTTCGAGCAGAGCGACTGCGAGGTCCCGGCCGACTGGAGCCAGTTGGCTACCAACGTGGTCGCCAACAAGTATTTCTATGGCGAGGTCGGCACCTCGGAGCGGGAGGGGAGCGTCCGCCAGTTGATTCACCGGGTTTGTCGCACCATTGCCGACTGGGGCATCAAGGACGGATATTTTGCACCTGTTGACGGCGAGCAATTCTATCGCGAACTGACTTGGCTTTGTCTACACCAACACGCATCGTTCAATTCACCCGTCTGGTTCAACGTCGGCCTGTTTCACCAGTATGGCGTCAAAGGTGCGAGGGGTAGTTGGGTTTGGGATGCCGAAGCACAGCAGGCCGCTCAGCCACAACACCCACACAAGTACCCGCAATCTTCCGCCTGTTTCATCCAGAGCGTTGAAGACAACATGGAAGACATCATGGATCTGGCCCAAAGAGAGGCCATGCTCTTCAAGTTAGGCTCGGGCACCGGAACCGACCTGTCGACGTTGCGGTCGAGCCACGAGAAGCTGTCCGGGGGTGGGAGGCCCTCGGGGCCGTTGTCGTTCATGCGGGTATACGACCAGATAGCGGCCGTGGTCAAGAGCGGTGGCAAGACCCGCCGGGCCGCCAAGATGCAGTCGATCAAGGACTGGCACCCCGACGTAATGGAGTTCGTCGAGTGCAAGAACAAAGAGGAGAAGAAGGTCCGGCTGCTGATCGAAGGGGGTTATGACCCCCAAGAGGCCTATGATACAGTCCACTATCAGAACGCCAACCTTTCGGTTCGTTTAAGCGACAAGTTCATGGAAGCGGTTCGGGACGACAAACCCTGGACGACACACTGGGTGACTGATTCCTCGAAGAACGGCCCCACCTATCAGGCCCGTGACATGTTCGAGAGGATCTCCAAGGCGGCGTGGTGCTGTGGCGATCCGGGCGTGCAATTCGACAGCACGATCAACCGTTGGCACACATGCCCCAACTCGGGACGAATCAACGCCTCAAACCCCTGCTCTGAGTACATGTTCATTGACAACTCGGCCTGCCACCTGGCCAGCATCAACCTGATGAAGTTCCGTCAAGAAGATGGGGCGTTCGACGCCAAGCGGTTCCAAGCGGCGGCTCGCATCGTGTTCATTGCCCAGGATATCCTGGTCGACCATGCCAGCTACCCGACCGCGCGGATCGCCACGATATGCCACCGCTATAGGCCACTGGGCCTGGGGTACTCGAACTTAGGCAGCCTTATTATGTCCACGGGTTTGGCCTATGATTCGGACGAAGCTCGTGGGCTATGCGGCGTCATTACCGCCTTGTTGCACGGGTCGGCCTGTCTGACCAGCACCGAGATGGCCGCCAAATTGGGCACGTTCGATGACTTCCAAGAGAACCGCGAGCCGATGCTGAGGGTCATGGAGATGCACTTCAAGAAGGTTAAGCAGATAGTGGCCTGCCCTGATGAACTTCGCGACGCCACCCAAAACCTGTGGGACTCAGTGATTTCCCGGGGTCGGTGTCACGGTTTCCGCAACGCCCAGGCCACCGTGTTGGCGCCCACTGGCACGATCAGCTTTATGATGGACTGCGACACCACGGGTATCGAGCCCGACATCGCGCTGGTCAAGTACAAGCAGTTGGCCGGCGGCGGCGTGTTGAAGATCGTCAACCAAACGGTGCCGCTGACTCTGAAGACATTGGGCTACGACGAAGCAGAGATTAAATCCATTTTGAGCCACATCGAGAAAGAGGGTACTATCGAAGGGTCACCCGATCTGAAAACCGCCCACTTGCCGGTCTTTGACTGTGCATTTCCGCCACTCGATGGCGTCCGTTCGATCGCGTTCAAGGCCCACATCCGCATGATGGCTGCTGCCCAACCGTTCATCGCCGGGGCCATTTCCAAGACGGTTAATATGTCGAAGGATAGCACCAGTGATGATGTGGCCAAAGCCTACACCGAGGGGTGGCGGTTGGGGCTGAAGGCCTTAGCCGTCTATCGCGACGGATCGAAAGAGCTACAACCGCTTTCGACCAAGAAGAAGGAAGAGAAGGCCGAAAAACAGATCAATGCGCCACGACGCGAACGCCTGCCCGACACCCGCCAGTCGATCACCCACAAGTTCAACGTCTCGGGCCACGAAGGCTACATCACCGTGGGCCTATATCCCGACGGCCGGCCGGGTGAACTGTTCATCATTATGGCCAAGGAAGGAAGCACCATCGGCGGCTTGATGGACTGCTTCGGGACGGCCATCTCGATGAGCTTGCAGTACGGGGTGCCGCTGAACGTGTACGTCAACAAGTTTTCGCACACGCGGTTCGAGCCGATGGGCTTTACGAAGAACCCCAGCATCCGCATCGCCAAGAGCATCGTCGACTATATCTTCCGTTGGCTGGGACTGACCTTCCTGGGCGAATCGCACGACGCGCCCCCGAAACCGGCCAAAAGTGGCGAACAGTTTGCCGCATTCCAGTCCGACGCGCCAAGTTGTGACAACTGCGGGGCTATCACCGTTCGCAACGGCAACTGTTATCTCTGCCACAATTGTGGCAACAGTTTGGGGTGTTCGTAATTGAGAATTAGCCCCCGTCGGTAGAAAACAACCACTCATGTAGGAAGCCAATGATCAAGGTAAAATGCTACGGCGGCCCGGCACACGGCCACGAGATGCTAGTGAGTGGCAGGTATCGCTTCGATGTGACCTTAGAGTCTCGTCTTCGCCATCACAAGTATGCCCGGAGCAGTCCCGACGACTTCCGCGAGGCGATGCTGGGGTATTCCGCCTTGGAGTATTACACTTACTACCTCAAAACTTACCAGCAGGAGGGGACAACCGCTGGAGCGTCAGAGGTTTATCGACAGAAGCAAGTTGCGATACTGGAGGGTGCCGATTTGTTGCCGAGGGAATTGCACGAGTTGGAAGACGCAATGGACCACACCCCCTGGACTTGGAAACAAAACCCTTCAATCCTGTACCAGTTCGAGGCGTGGTGGGAGAAAGCCCTCCATAACACGGGTTGGGAGAAAGCGAGAGTGTATTACTGATGTATGATAAGTTGCTTGGCATGTTGAAGCCCCATGTGCCCGATGTTGAGGAGTGCGGTATGCTTACCGACAAGCTGATCGACTTCATCGAAGACGATCGCGAGGCTGAAATTAAAGTGGCCCATGACTGTGGCTACGACGAAGGCTTCATTGATGGCCACGACGAAGGCCACGACGAAGGCTACGAAAAAGGCTACAACGACGGTTTGTTGAATGCCGAGGACAAGGTCGAGGGTGAAATTTGTTGTAAATTGACTTGACAAACCCCTTTTCGTATGGTATACTTTAGTGTGGGCCTGAAGCGATCAGGAACAATCATTGATCACCAAATTGATTGGAGAACTGTGAGCGACAAAGATATTGTCAAAGAAATGAGTCAAAAGGGTTTCACCTGTATTTGGGGGGACAACCTTGACACTGGTCTGTGCTTTGCGTTATTCCAGCACGAGGCTACGCGACTAGCATGTATCACTAGGTGTCCTGGAAAGTATATCCATATTCCGGTACACCCTTCTTTGTACCATGAAGCAAAGACGATGCAAGGGGCTCTCTTGTTGGCGGCCAAAGCAGCAATGAGACCAGTTTCCGAAGAAAGGGAGCCAGCATGATCGACAAGCTACTAAACAGGCACGGGCAGGTGATCCCCGGCTCGGAAAACTATGAGCCTAAGCAGACCCACATCGACATGTTCAAGTTGCTGGCTGCTCAACCCGATGATACTCGCGGAGTAGAGCAGTCTCTGCTGATCCTGTCCACCCCTCGTTGCGGGTCGACGCTCTTCTGCGAGGCGTTGAACAACTCGCGCCAGCTTGGAGTCGCCGATGAGTGGTTAAACTACGAATACTTCGTCACTTGGACTGACGTCCTCAGCCTAGACCACTTCGATTTGCAGGAGTACATCAACTGGATCACTCGGAAGACTCTGCGAGACACCGGCGTGCTGGTAATCCACCAGCACATCGGTCAGGTTATCTCGATGAACAACGACTTCGGGCTCAGCCTTCAGTCACTGGACTTCAAGCAGACTGTCTACCTGTCACGTCGCAACAAGATCGCTCAGGCTGTGTCGCTTGCTAAGGCGTTCTCCACAAACCAGTTTCGCTCATACGAGGATGTCACCGATGTTGCCAACCTTTCGTTCTCGGCAATCGCCAAGGCTCTGAAGAGTATCACTGACTTTGACATGTTCGCCCACAACAATCTTCGGACGTTCATCGACTATGAATGGGCATACGAGGACTTCAAGTGTATTGGCAGCGTGTCGACCCGCCCGCACGAGTGCTACAAGACCATCTTGAAAGAGTTTGGGAAACTCCCACAGGCCTACTACAGCGCCGGCAACTTGAAGAAGCAAGGTAATGACACCAACAAGCGCGCGGCCGCCCGCTTCCTGAAATACATCACCGGAGAATCACTATGAGAACAGTTAAGAAACTGTCGCCGACCAGTCTGCATCTGTGGGAGCGGGAGCGAGATAGCTTTTACGTGAAGTACCTCTCGGAAGAACCCAGGCCGTGGGAGCCTCAGACCGAGGCGATGACCATCGGTAGTGCGTTTGACGCCTTCGTCAAGTGTTCTCTGCACGGCCACCTGTTCGGCCACGACGGCAACGGAGAGTACGATCTTCAAACCCTATTCGAGAAGCAGTGTGAAGTTCTTGAACTAAGGCCGTGGGCTTGGGAGGCTGGTAAGTATGCCTTCGATTGTTATCGCACCTGGGGATGCTACGATGAGTTGCTTCGCGAGTTGCAACAAAGTGAGGAAGACCCTCAATTTGAGTTCACACTACGCGGAACAGTCGAAGGTGTCCCGCTTGTTGGCAAACCCGACTTGTGGTATCACAAGAACGTCCAGGTTGTCTATGACTGGAAGGTGATGGGCTTCTGCTCACGCCATCCGCAGTCGCCGAAGAAGTTCTACAAGACGTGCCGCGATTGCTGGGGTACAGATCGCGCGAAGCCGACTCGCGGCTTCAAAGGCAAGCCCGTGGCACACAAAGGCTACAAGGAAATTGACCACTACGGCCACAAGATCGGCTCCCACTTCCTCGAAGAGGTTGACAGTAAATGGGCGGACCAAATCGCGATCTACACCTGGATGTCCGGTGTGCCGGTGGGCGATGAAGACACCGTGGTGGGACTCGACCAGTTGTCCTGCAAGCCCGCTCCTGACCCTGAAGCGTGTCGGTGGCCACTTGTCCGAGTCGCACAACATCGCTGCCGCATCTCGGCCGCTTATCAGCAGCAGCTTGTTGAGCGTTTGCAGAACTGCTGGAATCAGATCCAGTCCGGGCACATCTTCACTGACCTGTCCCGTGAGGAGAGCGACCAGCGATGCGAGATATTGGACATACAGCTACGCGGCGAGGACACTGAAGTCAAGGACGACGCCGTGAAAGACGCTGACGAAATGGACGTCTTTTGGGCCGACGTGAACAAAAAGGAATACCGAGGATGATAGTTCACAGGGGTCAGATTCGTGACATGCCTCATGTTGTTCGGCTAGACACCCAAACGCAAGAGTTTGCCTTGGATGTGGATGAAGCCAAGGCATGGTTCACAACGGAAGACCGGACTCCTTACATCGCGAAACTGAGCGGTCGCGAAGTTGGTTTCGCACTGGCTATGTTATACGAGTCCAAGGACACAGTCCTCATTGATCGTGTTGGCACTCATCCGAGTTTCCGGCGGCTAGGGGTCGGCCGCAGGCTCGTCGAACATGTTGTGCTGGAAGCTACCACGAAAAACATCGGCAAGGTTCAGATGATCGTCCCGAGCTACATCATTGACGACATGCAAGACCCTTGGAACATTGAACAGTGGTTGTGGAAGATAGGCTTCAAGGCGAAGGAGTCGGTCACGGACCACTTCCACCGATACAACCGAGACTACGACGGCTACATCTTTCAGAGGATGAAACCATGATTCACGAGCCATCTGTTGAACGTGTGAAAACGTCAGTTGACCCCGAAGGCTTCTTCAACATCTTCCAAGCGATGACGGAGGAAGCAGAGGAAGAGGGTCGCGACATCAACCAAGTGTGCATGCCGTATGTTGAGGAAGGTGACGAGTTCGTTGAGGGTACATTTGTGCCCGAGCTTTGGCTGGTCGTCAGAAAGGTGCTTCCCGATGCGTGAGATCGAACTGCCTGAGCATCTAATAGACAAGTCTGGTGAGTGCTGGATGTGGCTGGGAGGCACTAATAGTGAAGGATATGGGTACTACAAACAGCAACGAGTTCATCGCGTTATGCTCGCAAAGAAGCTCGGAAGACCTCTTGTAGCTATGGCGTTACATTCGTGCAGAACACCTGGATGCTGCAATCCAGATCACTTGAGAGAGGGCACACACTTAGACAACATGCAAGACAGGGCCAAACAGGGCATGTATGATGGAACGAGCCCCAAGGGTGAGAAACACCACAATGCCAAATTGACGGATAAGCAACGAGAAGAAATACGAGACTCCTCACTGCCCGGGGGCCAAACTGGTCGCTCAATTCGGCGTCAGCCCAGCGTGTATAGTCAAGATTAGAGGGAAGCTTCCGCCTCGGGTGTCGAACGAGCAGAAACAACAAATCAAAACGTCCAAATTGTCCTGTCGCGAGTTGTCAAAGATCTTCAACGTGTCGGCGAGCACAACACACAACATAAAGGTCGGAAACTATGGCCACTGAAAAGATCATCAACACCGACGCCTTTGAGTATCTAAAACGATGCAAGAAGTTTCACGCGGCGTTTGCGGACCCGCCGGACAACATTGGCTTGAAGTACAACGGCTTCAAAGACAAGATGTCTGATGTCGAATACCATTGTTTTCTCCACAATCTAGTTCACCTGGCCACAGCAAAGTGTGACATACTTTGGCTATCATTGAACTCTCGACACGCTCCGCTGATTGGTTACATCATACACCAATGGCAGACAGAAGAATGGGAAGTTCTGCCTTGTTCGCATGTTATCACATTTTACCAACACAACCACCGCGACTTCGGCAACGCACATCGAGTAATGTACCGCCTACAGAGAAAAGGCACTAAGAAGTACATGGACGCCGTGCGGGTCCCCTCATGGCGGCAACTCAATGGCGACAAGCGAGCAGACCCGAGAGGCAAGGTTCCTGGCGACGTTTTTGATTTCCCAAGAGTCACCGGGAACTCCAAGCAGAAGCGCAAGTTCAGTCCAAACCAATTGAACGAGCTACTGTACGAGCGGTGCATCAAGTCGTGCTGCACGAAGGGAGACATGGTCGTTGATCTCTTCGCCGGGAGTGGCACGCTCGGTCGAGTCACGCCTCGATGCGGAGTAGACGCCCTGATGATCGAACTGAGCCGCGAGACCGTCGACAACATTCTAGCTGACCAGCCCGAGACCGAAGAGATTTACTACTGATGTACATAGGACAAGCCCGTCAAATACTGGAGCGGGACCGGGTGACGCGAGAAATCGCCACTGAGTCTCATCGTCTTTATGGTGGTCGGCGTCCTGTCCCTTTAGATGAGGACCGAGCACTAGGAGGGTGGGGAGACCTTGTCAGAGAAGCACAGCGAACCCTGGAGACACCTGGCGACTGACCAGCCCGAGACCGAAGAGGTTCACTACTAACACCTTTACTTGGAGAAACTATGAAAAACTTCGACACCACTTCAATTCTGAATGAGTTCTTAGGCATGTTCTCAGAACATTCCCTGATGGCAAATCTGGTGAGACTTGAAAACGACAAACTTGGCCGGAAAGATGGAGATCTTTTCTATCGAGACGGCAAGCCGCCAATCACCATGGACAACCATTTGTGGTGTTCGTTTGACGTGCTGCCTGACGAGAGAAGTTTCCCTGAATTCATAAAGTTTTACCTAGAGCCTGCCGCAGCCATGTTAGGCCGCGCGTTCGACAGGACCGTATTAGCTAATGTCCATCGCCTCGGGATGTGGCACGAGAAGTTTTCATGGTCACAATGGCAGAAGGTAAAACAATGCTATGATCTTCGCGAGGCTTGTGGCACCTCACTCATTATGAATCCGGTCAGCGAAGGTAAGCTTCTTAAAAGCTCTCAGAGCATGGAACTTAAAGATAACAGCAATTGTTTCATGTCGAGGGAAATCCCGTCTGCTACTTGTGGCCGCGTAGGGCCCGCAAAGATTGAAAGGGTACACGAGAATCGTGAGTCCTTTACCATTTCTGACGGCCCTGTGGTGTCGATTGGCCAGAGCGCAGAGATCAATGGCGAAATGTTCTCCGTGATTGAGCTAGACTTGAACGACGGACTCCAGACAGTGTTCATAGATAAGAAATTACCTCCACGATCTCAACTTGTTCGCTTCGGCGGCATCGGACCTCATAACCTTGTGATGGGCACCGGCACTTTCACTGTCGCCACTTGCCCGTATCACGAGTGGGCCAACAACACCTATAATGGTATTTGTTGTTCGATAGAAAACAAAGGCACCGCCTTCAATTTGTCCATTCTCATGGGCGTCGCAGTTGATAACCCAAACCACGCTATGGTAATCAAGGACTAAGAATGCCAGCAGGCGCTGGCTGACCTTAACTTTAGAGGAGATTCAATAAACCAAGGCGATTTTGTTGTGTTCGTTCAAACCCTTGACACTTTGGATGGCAGGAGCACAGGTCTCACAAACCTGATTGAGATGACCGTCGATCGCGATTATGGGGACACAATGGCCGTGTCCGACGGCAAACGCATGTGCTTGGTCAGCACAGATCTGGTCTTCCCTGACATGGAGGCGGCTGTCAGGGCTGTCGCCCTGCGGGAGGGGATGAAAGCGGCCATCGCAGAGACTGACGCGAAACAGGCAAGGAGACTCGCCAACTATTGGCTTCTCAGGCTGGAGGATTTCGACTGATGTCACTAAAACAATGTCCGGCGTGCCAAAAGGAATGGGGCACACGCAAGAAGGTCTGCGACTGTGGCCACGAGTTCATCGGCCATCCGCTGGCACCTGAGCCCGGTGCCTGGGTGCTTGACAACATCAAAGGGATGCCCAAGATGAGCCCACCGCCTGAACTACCGGAAGGCAAGCTCAGCACGGAGGAACTGAGAGACCAGCATGTAGCATACGAAGGACTCGGCTTCTGCATCTACGAATACATACCCGCCGAGAAAATCGAAAACCCGAAACTGCGAGGCCTGTGGAAGAAAGCGCGGCAGGCAATGCAGGAAGTGGTCAACTATATGGAGGACGCATGAATTACCAAGACGCGAAAGATGTTCGGGGTAATCGGATCAAGATCGGTGACATCATCGTCTATCCGGTTCGCCGCAAGTCCGAGATGGTCCTAAAGGAAGCAACCGTCTGTGATATCCCTGGGAAAGGCTGCGCCGCCAAGCAGGGAATAGTCGCCCTGAACCCTAAAGGTCGGCGGGTCATTATCTCCCGCCCGGATCGTTGTGTGGTAGTCTCCGACTTCATGGAGAACCGAAGAAAACTCGAACAGGAGTGAAACTGTGCCAACTTACAACTATCAGTGCAAATGTGGTGAAGTGACCGAGCAGTGCAATGTGCCGTCGACCCGGAAGACGGTCAAGTGCCCTGCGTGTGGCAAACGCGCCAAGCAAATGCCCCCGTGTCCCCACGCGATCTGCCGTTACAGCCTCATAGAACGGAACGCTGGGAATCCGCGAGTGAACCGTGGAAAGGGAAGACGATGAGTGGAATTCCTGTGCTACATGCCGAAGGCGATTGTATTGCTCGGGCTTGGGAGAACTCCCTATTGACTCTCTATGAGTCGGGCTGCGACATTAAGACGGAATACGACAAGCCGGGCGACCCGCCCAGCAAGGATGCCACCATGCTCATAACAATCAATGACCCGCTGTCTGAGCCGATGATCCATCGCGACTTTCCTGGTGGGTTCGAGGACCTACAGGAATACGTGATGGAGGTATGCGAGGGGATCAAGGACCATTGCGTCCGTGACCCGGCCGACCCCAATGATACGCGATGGGAGTATACGTATCACCAACGGTTGTTCGGCTACGAGGTCCCCACGCTGGAGCCGACCGACCAGATCGAACACATCTGTGAACAGTTGGTCAAGACCTCCTACACGCGACGTGCCCAGGCCATCACTTGGAAGGTCTGGGAAGACAACAGTTGTTACGACCCGGCGTGTTTGCAGAGCGTCTGGTGCCGCATCTTGCCGGAAGACGGTCAGCAGGTGTTGAGCATGAACGTCCGCTTCCGCTCGAATGATGCGTACAAGGCAGCGTTCATGAACATCTTCGCCTTGGTTCACTTGCAGAAGATGATCGCCGACCGGGTCGCGGAGCAGTCGGGCAGCCCAGTCAAGCTGGGCCGCTACTGCCACTTGGCCGACAGTTTCCATATTTACGGCTCGAATCAGGCCGAGTTCAAGGCTCGATTTCTTGGAGCGATCAAGAAGCGTTCATTCGAGGGTCGCACCATGCGTTACGAAGACGTCAGCGACATGATGGAAGAGGCCCGGCCCACGATACTTGAAAAGGCCCGAAAGATGGGCGGAAAGAGCCGACGATGAACCGACTGTACTACAACAGAGTATACTTGCCGGGGCCAATAGACAATGCCCATGATTTAGGTGTCGGGTGGCGACAAGATATCAAAAACAAGCTGGCTGACCTGGACTTAATTTTCCTTGATCCTTGTGACAAGCCGATGCTTTCTGAATGCGCCTGCGAAAACTTGGAAAATCATGACCTGAGACGTGAGATGAAGATGTGTGGGGACTTTGAGGGTCTCGCAAAAGACATGAGGCTAATCAGGTGCATTGACTTGCGACTAGCCGATCTTTGTGACTTCGCTATCGTTCATTTGGATATGGACATCTACTCAACAGGAACGCATGAAGAAGTGGCGTGCCTCAACAGGCGGAAGGTGCCGATTCTCATCCATGTTGAACAAGGAAAAGCGGCCTTGCCTGATTGGTACTGGGGGACGGTGCCCCATCAACATGTCTTTGGCACTTGGGAAAGTTTGGTTGGTCACATTTATAGTGTGGCACACTCCCCTGAGCCTGTCAACACATACAACCGCTGGAGGTTCTTGGACTATGGCACCTTGTACAACAAGAGAACTTTAACAGTATCAGGAAATCGTGAGGCCCGGGTGAGCCCAGAAGACCATGCACACCTTAACCAGTGGAAATGGTCGGCTGTGATACAAAACAAGAACCTAGGTACTTACTGCGCCATGCGGAAATATCAAGAGGGGGAGAAAAGTGTCACTTGCTATATGCACCAAGAAGTCGGAGCGAGGATGGGGTACCCGCTTGGAACAATGTTTGATCACATTGATCGGGACCCTTTGAACAATGATCGAGAAAACTTGCGGGTCACAACGCAGTCTAAAAATCTGCACAACCGGGGCCCGCAAGTAAACAACACAACTGGCGTGAAAGGAGTCTGGGCTCGAAATAACTGGTACTATCCAGAGATTGTTGTAAAAGGAATCAAATATCGCCTTGGTAAACACAAAAGCTTGGAAGAGGCCAAAGCGGTGAGAGAAAGCGCAGAAAAGGAGCTAGTATGGAAAGCATGACTCTCAGCAACACTGAAATTCGCGACCTTATGCGGGAGGTGTATTGCCTCGCGAGGAGATCCACCGACCGCTCAACCAAAAACGGTGCGATCCTCGTTGATGAGGACAAGGCCCGTGTAGTCCCGCTGGTGTCTGGCTACAATGCTCACCTGCGCGGCTGGGGTGGCAATGAAGAAGACCACGCAAGGCCCCTGAAGTACAGCTTGACGGAGCACGCTGAGCGGGACACCCTCTACCGCGCAGCCTACTGTGGTATCTGCACCCGAGGGCTGACGCTAATCGCCAACTGGGTAGCGTGCCCGGACTGTGCTCGCGCAATCGTGCTGTCGGGCATCCGGCGGGTCATCTGCCACAAGCAGTGCATGGACCGCACCCCGCCCAGGTGGATGGAAATGATTGACCTCGGGCTGGAGATGTGCGAGAAGAACGGGATCTCGGTCTATCAGTGGGACGGAGTGGTCGGTGACTGTGAAAACCTCAACAATGGCGAGCTATGGTATCCCTGATAGACACACTTAACTAGAGCAACACAGCAAGCAGGCGGGATCTATTTGGCTTGCACCAATCGACAGTCAGTGACACACACAACAACAACAAGACTTGGAGATATATGAGCGAACTGCAACTTAACAAGTATCAATCTGGTGCTGTCAGTACGGCGATCTACCCTGGCACGATGGTCTATCCTGCCCTCGGGCTGTGCGGAGAGGTGGGCGAGTTGATCGCTGCCGTCACCGAGGACCGCTATAGTGGCGAGTGTTCCGACGCCCTGGACAACGTCAAGAAAGAGACGGGGGATGTAATTTGGTATATCGCCAACATCGCCGAAGACATGGACACCCTATTCTCTGAGGTTATGGGTCGGAAGAACTTTGCTGTGTGCCTTGAAGTGTGGGACATTGATGAGGCACTCATCGAGTTGCCGACCCACGCTGGTGCGGTCGCCGAGAACATCAAGAAGGCGATCAGGGACAGTGACGGAGATGTGACATACGCCAGAGGTACAAACATCATAAAGGCACTCCGCCTTCTGGTTACTTGGTTGGAGCGTCTGTGCTCCTGGTACGGGATCACACTCGAAGAGTGCGCTCAACTCAACTTGGATAAGCTACGCTCTCGTGCAGAGCGTGGCGTCATCAAAGGCAATGGCGACAACCGCTGATACCTAGAAAAGGATTGAGACAATGTCATCACTGAAACGCATATTGGTGACCGGCGGTGCCGGGTTTCTCGGCTCTCACTTGTGCCAGCGGCT
>SDBT01005501.1_pt1 | contig 21233 bp, 17 predicted proteins | sample 2277101 | NCBI WGS metagenome assembly SDBT01 (sample SAMN10404973, study PRJNA504765) | marine sediment metagenome | isolation source: marine sediment core GS10_PC15, 103 cmbsf | place: Arctic Ocean: Southern Knipovich Ridge | collected 2010
CCGCGACAACAAGGCCAAGGACCTTGACACGGTGTACGTGGATCACATGTTTATACGGTCGCAGTAGCATCTGCAGGGCACTTAGCGGCCAAGCGAAGGGCCGGGGCGAGCAATCGTCCCGGCTCTTTGTTGTTATTGAACCAACACGGCGCGGTGTGCTCCCGAGGGCAGGTGCCCCTAAGTTCAGCTCCGCCAGCGGCATGGCCTGTTTGCAGGTCGTGTAGTAGGGGGGTTACAATGCACGTTGCAAATCCTGGTGGTTAGGGATGCTACAAGCGGGCGAGATGGATTCTTTTGCATGCGAGAGAGCAAAACGGGAAAAGGCGTGCAATCCGCCGAGGGGATTAAGTATTATCTCGGACCATGGCTCGAGTAATTATTCCTTTCGTGACGGCCATGTTGATCTGTCTGGCAACCGGCTGCAACAGCTTGCAGCCGTATCGGACGCACAAGCGGCTGGCGCGCGGGCTGGTGATCGTGCTGCCTGGCATCGAAGGCCGCGGTGGGTTGAACGAGGCGATCTGCCATGGCCTCAACGACGGCGGGGTCAACTGGGCGATCGAGCTCTACGACTGGACCTCCCCGCTTGGACTGCTATATAACCTCCGCGCCGAGGATCGCAATCGTCGCAGGGCCTCGCAGCTTGCCTGGCGAATCACGCGGTACCTTTGGGACTATCCCGGTCGGCCGGTGATCCTCGTCGGTCAGAGCGGCGGCGGGGCGATTGCCGTCTGGACTGCGGAGAAACTGCTTACGGGGCTGAAGATCGACGGGATCATTCTGCTGGCCGCGTCGCTGTCGCCGGAGTACCTGCTTGATTTTGCCCTGGCCAACACGCGCCGCGGGATTGTCAGTTTCTGTTCGAGTCGCGACTGGATGCTGCTCGGCGTGGGCACGACAGTTTACGGGACGATGGACGGCCGCCACACCTCATCGGCAGGTCGAGTCGGATTTAAGATTCCCGAAGACCCACCCAGCAAGGCAGCCTACGAGAAAGTGTATCAGATTGCCTGGCAGCGGGAAATGTCCGAGGTAGGCAATCCGGGATTTCATCTAACCAGCGGCGCGGCGCGATTCGTGGCCGACTATGTCGCGCCGTTCATCCTGGCCGATCCGAATAAGATCGAATGGGGCGGGGAGCTGGTTGGGGAAGTTCTGGACCGGAAGTGGCTGGAGCAGCCACCGGTCAGTCCGCTTGGTGAATGGCGACAAGCTTCGTCGCGTTTGACTGAGCCGGCGCCTAGGCCATCGACCCGGCCGGTAAGCCGACCGACCCGCAGGCCGTCAACCCGTCGAAGTGGTAGCCGGCCGCGCCAGGCGAGCAGCGGCCCGACGAGCCGCCCGGCAACCAAGCTGCGGCGGGAAAAGGCCCCTGTGTAGCGCACCGGCGGCCAGCCGGTCGCATTCGGGGGATATTTTGCTTATATCCAGCGGGTGAAAACGTATAATCTTCTGCCCGCACGGCGGGCGGCGTCCAAGGGGCGGTCCGAGGGCCCGCTGTGGATCGGTCGGAGCCGGAAACTTTGCGCGTATTGCTTGTACAACCGGAGTGGCAGTCGAACGGGATCGGGTTTCGCCTGGCGGCGATGCCCGAGCCGCTGGCCCTCGAGATGCTCGCAACGGCTGTGCCGGGCCACGAGATCCGCATCCTCGACATGCGCCTGGAGGAAGACCTGACCACAGCTCTTTCTGAATTCTCGCCGGAAGTGGTGGCAGTGACGGCTCTCACGCCGGAAGTCTATGCCGCCCAGGACGTGCTTCGGCGGGCCAAAGAACTCGCGCCGGAAATCTTCACGGTCGTCGGGGGGCATCACGCCTCGCTGCTGCCGGAAGACTTTTATCTGCCTTACGTGGACGCGATCGCGATCGGTGATGGAGAGCCGGTTTTTGCCAGGCTTCTGGAGGAGCTTGGCAATGATCGCAAGCTCGACCGCGTGCCCAATCTGATATATCAAAACGGCGACGGTGAATTCGTTCGCAACCGGGCTGTCTCTGTTGAGCTGGACATGGATCAACTGCCCCTGCCTCGATGGGACCTGACGGCCAAGTACCGCCCGGAATACTTCTTTCTGTTCGACAAACCGGACACCTCGGTTGCGACAGGTCGGGGCTGTCCCTTCCGTTGCAATTTCTGTAGCGTTTGGAAGTTTTACAATGGTAGAACGCAACAGATGTCGGCGAAGCGGGTCGTGAAGGAGGTCGCTGTCGTCGAGACTGATCACATCACGTTCGTGGACGACAACTTCCTGATGAACTACCGCCGGGAGGACGCCATCGCCGACCTGATCCGCGCCGAAGGCATCCAAAAGCGTTTTTCTATGCAGTGCAGAACCGACTCGATCGTCCGCCATCCGGAGCTGGTGGAAAAGTGGGTGGACGTCGGACTTTACGCCGTGCTGCTGGGGCTGGAAGGATCCGACGAGATGCTCCACAAGGTTAACAAGAGGAACGACGCGCGGACCAACAACGAGGCCATTCGCATCCTTCAGGCCAACGGCGTGATTATCTGGGGGACGTTTATCGCGGACCCCGACTGGACGGCGGATGACTTCAAATCGCTTCGCGACTACGTCAGCGAGAAGGAGATCACACACACGCAGTTTACTGTGCTCACGCCGCTGCCGGGCAGCGAGCTGTGGCGCCAGCGGTACGACGAGCTGCTGACGCACAATTACAGCTGCTACGACTGCCTGCACGCCGTCGTGCCAACCCGCCTGCCGCGAGAGGAGTTCTACAGGCAGTTCGCCAGCCTCTATCGCCAAAGCGACCTTGGGCCGTACTACGATCTGGTTCGCCAGGGCAAGCTCACAATCGAGAACTGTAAGCGAGGCAAGGAGATGCTCGAGGCGATGACCAAGTGGCGAAGGTACTTGCCGAACGATCCGATCCTCGGCAACTGCCTGGATAAGCGTCAGCCGATACGGTCGCAAGGCTAACCAAGTTGGCAAGTTCCCAACCGCGCTATCTTTCCATGTTCGCAGCTAATCTCGCTCGGTCATGCCCGCAAAACTGGAGGATGCAGCATTGGTCGCACTTCGGCTTTCTGGCCAGGCAGGTCTGCCGACCGTGAGCAATCAACAGCACGTGCATCGCGTAGCGGTCTTTGGGGGCGATCAGAGGTTTGAGCAGCTCGTGTGCCTTCTCGGGCAAAACTTTTCCGTCCAGCAGGCCCAGCCGAAAGGCGATGCGATGAATGTGCGTATCAACCGGAAAGACGTTCTTTCCGAAGGAAAACATAAGCACGCACCAGGCGGTCTTGGGACCCACGCCGTCGAACCGCACGAGATACTTGAATGCCTCCTGCGGGGGCAGATCGCGGAGGAAGTTGAGGCTGATTCGCCCGCGTTCGGCGCGGATCTGCCTCAGGATGGACCGTATCCGCGGCGCCTTGATCTTGCTCAACCCGCTGACGCGGATGCATCGGGCGATGCTGCCGAGAGGCGTGTCCGCAACTTGCTGCCAGGTGGGGAACCTTTCTCTCAGCCTTCGAAAGCCAGCTTGGCTGTTGGCGCTGTTGGTGTTCTGTGAAAGGATGGTGCCCACCAGCACGGCCACCGGCTCGCGGCGGCCTTGCCAGCGGCGCTCGCCGTAGGTGCGCTCAAGGCGCGCCAAAACCGTTTTGAGTTTCCTTCGACTCTCCTGCTCAGCGCTCATGGCGAATGGTTCCGGGGTGCGAGAGGTTGTACTTGGCCTTCTTGCGCGGCCTGCCAATGCGTGCAAAGTGCGAGGAGTTAGTCCTCCAGGATCGCATGGAGTTCTTGGTGGTGCGAGAGTATCCAGTCGATCTTGCGTTCGACCATTTGGAGGAAGGGGAAGCCGTCCATGCGGCCGAAACTCCCCGTCGCGGCGATGGGAAGGACCGCTTCGGCTATCATTGCTTCGCACATGAGATACGGCACGGCTTGGATCTCGCGTTTGGAGACAACGCAGACGGAGTCGTAGCCGCGCAAGAACCGCTTGAACCGCGACTCATCGACGTATTCTGGCCACTTGGACGGATCCTCGTTGCCCCCGAGGATCGAAAACTGTAGCGCCCCGTTGGCCAGATCGATCACACGCGGCTGGATGCGGGCGGCGTCGTAGTCGATGACAGCCACGACGTTGCGGTCGCGGAACAGCATGTTGCCGGGGTGCCAATCGCCATGGACGATTTGCTCAGGCCAATCTGTCAGTCCCAGGTTTTCTGCGTCGTCGGCACATTGCTTGTATACGTCCTCGAGCTTGCCGACGGTTTGAGTGATCACCTCGCTTGGCGGGCGCTTCTCCAGAGGCAAGGAGCTTACGGTGTTGTGAACCGCTTTGTGGATTGCGTTGGCATTATGGTAGCTGCCTCTCGGCGGGCGGTAGTCGCTCTTGAAGTTCTCCAGCAGTTTGTGATAGAGCCCCAAGACGTGTCCCGCGTGATACGTTGCCTTGAGCGATCCGTCGTAGCTGCGGCCAGTGACGTACTCGAACATCTCGTAAATCTTAGAGTCCAGCACCAGCAGCGGATTGTCGTCGTCGCAGGTGCGGATCAGGCGCGGCAACGGGAAATTCTGATTGGCCAACGTCAGCTGGATCTGATGGGTGAAGGCCACCTTGGCCAGATCGTCTTTGCCTTTGACCCTGCGTTTGAACAGGAACTTGCCCTTTTCTGACTCGATGATGGCCTTTGGCGCGCGTCGGGACCCGCGTGCGAACCCCCGAATCCTCTTGATAACGCCCAGATCGTAATGGCTAAGGCAAATTGCCAACTCTTCGGCAGTGAATTTTTCGCGATCTGTGGCCATGTTCAGCCATTTCGCTTCCAGGGTCGCGTATCGGCACCGTCCGATCGCAGCTCCAAAGCGCTCCAACGCCAGTTTAATCGCTACGGGGTGGTTGTGAAAGCGTTTTGTCCATCCAGCGGCGGCGGGTTTCTAGCAGCGAGGCTTGGTCTAAGCGGGTGGGCCAAATATAATTTCCCCTGCCATGAAGATTCTTGTCACGGCAGATCTGCATTACGAGGTTGCGCGATCGCAACGGCCGACACGCCTTTTGGCGGAGAGGGTCTGCGCCGAGGATGGTGAGGTACTGGTGTTGGTGGGCGACACGGCCGGGTGCCAGCTGGAGCTGCTTAGGCAAGCCCTGGCGCTATTTGCCGGCTTTGATGGGCGCAAGCTGCTGGTGGCGGGCAACCATTGTCTCTGGTGCCGCGACGGAGAAAGCTCACTGGACCGCTACGAGCGGATGCTGCCGGATGTGGCCGCCGAGTGTGGCTTCGAGATGCTCGACCGCAAAGCCGTTGCAATTAATGGCGTGGGGTTGGTCGGCTCGGTTGGGTGGTATGATTATTCGTTCGCTGATGATTCTCTGGAGATTCCGGAGGCCTTCTACGAGGCCAAAGTGGCACCTGGCGCTGCGGTGCAACTGGGCGGCCATGATGAGCTGCTCGAGGCTCATGGCCATCAGCTCACGGAGCGGAACCTGGCCATCCGGGCGCGATGGATGGACGGTCTGCACGTTAGGCTACCCATGAGTGATAAGGAGTTTTGCCAGATGCTTGCTGATCGCCTAGCCGGGCGGCTCGAGGAGTTTTCGGCAAAGGTTGATCGGATCGTTGCCTTTGTGCATCATTTGCCATTTGGCGAGCTCGTGCCGGCAAATCGGCCCGATCATTTCGCCTTTGCCGCGGCCTACCTCGGGGCCAGACGGCTGGGCGAGGTGCTGCTCGGCTGCCCCAAGGTCACGCATGTTTACTGCGGGCATTCGCACTGGCCGGGAAGGCGAAAGATCGGCCATTTGATGGCTATCAATATCGGTAGCACCTATACAGAGAAACGCTTGGAGATCCTGGAAATCTGACCATTGCGGATTTACGCCTTACGTTTTGACAGACACCCAGGCAAAATTGAAAGCACGTCGCGATGAAAAGGCAGCTTCTGTTCATCCTGATCTTTTTGGCGGTTTGTGGCTTCGGGGATGTCTTTGCGCAGGTGGCCACGCGGCCAGCCAATCCGCGCCTGACGCCGGTGGTGCTGGCCTATCGCAAGGCCAGACCAGCCGTGGTGAACATCTCCACTGAAAAGCTCGCAAGGGCGAGATTCGGTTTGTTCGGGCGGGACCCCTTTGAAGATATCTTCGCTAGCCCGCTTTTTCGGCAGGTGCCCGTCCAGAGCCTGGGAAGCGGATTCCTGATTCACCCGAACGGCTACATCGTTACCAACGCACACGTTGTCCGCCGGGCGCAAAAGATCACCGTTACACTGGCCGACGGGTCGAAATACAAGGCCCTTGCGATCAGCTCCGACCCTGACCATGATCTGGCCGTTCTGAAAATCAACCCGCCTGCCGGCCAGCAGCTTGCCTTCCTGCCGCTGGGCAGAAGCGATGACCTGATGGTTGGTGAGACGGTCATCGCCATCGGCAACTCCATGGGCTACGCCAACTCGCTGACGACGGGCGTGATCAGCGCCATCGACCGCACGCTGAGCTTTCGCGATGAGGTGACCATTCGCGGGCTAATCCAGACCGATGCGCCGATCAACCCGGGCAACAGCGGCGGGCCGCTTTTAAACGTCAAGGGGGAGCTGATTGGCATCAATACCGCGATTCGCGCCGACGCGCAGAACATCGGCTTTGCGATTCCCATTGGCCGCTTGGCCGAGGAGCTGCCCCATCTGCTGGACTTCGAGAGCATCAACCGCGTGATCTTCGGGGCCGTCGTCGTCCAGCGCCACGGCGAGCTGGAGGACGAACTGCTCGTCACCGAGGTCCGCCGGGGCAGCCCGGCGGACGGCAAGCTCCGCGTCGGCGATCGCATCGTAGCCCTGGACGGCGAAGCCTTGCGGCAAATTGCCGACTACGCCTGCGCGATGCTTGCCATACCACCCGAGACGATTGTGCGTTTCAAATGCCTTCGCGACGGGCAAGAGCTGCCGGTGGACATTGTGATGAAGGCCAAGCCGCGCCCCGACGGCAAGGCCCTGGCCCTAAGGTTTTTCGGCTTGACGCTCAAACCCCTTACGCCGCTGCTGGCGCGAGAGTTGCGCTTGGCCGTCAGCCACGGACTGCTGGTGGTCGGCATTGAGGCCGGCTCGTCCGCCGACCGGCTTGGCATCAAGCTAAAAGACGTGCTGTTCCAGGTGGGCCGGCTGTACGTGTTCGATTTGGAATCGCTGGGGATGACACTGGAAGACGTCAAGCCTGGCCAACGGGTCAAGATCGGCATCGTCCGCGGCAACGTCCGGGCCCGGGCGACGATCACCGCGGCGGGCGAATAGACATTTGCAGGCACCAACAGCCGGAAACGGAAGATGAAGATCGTAATTGCGCCGGATTCGTTTAAGGAGTCGCTGACGGCGACAGCCGTCGCTGGAGCCATCGCGCGCGGCGTGCTGGAAGTGCGTCCTGATGCGCGGATCGACCTGTGTCCCATGGCCGATGGTGGCGAGGGCACGGTCGAAGCGGTGGTGGCGGCCACGACCGGTGAGATCCGCACGGCTGACGTCTTTGATCCGCTGGGGGCGCCGATTCGCGCGAGATTCGGCCTGCTTGGTCCTGGCGGCGGGGCGGGGCTGCCCGGCGAGGTGGGGTTGTCGGCGGCGATGGGCTCGTCCGGCGAGCAAGCAACCGCAGCTGGTGAGGGCGACGGTAAGATCGCGGTCGTCGAGATGGCGGCTGCTTCCGGGTTGGCCCTGGTGCCGCCAGAGCGGCGCGACCCGCTGCGAACCACGACGTTCGGGACGGGGCAGCTTATTCTGGCCGCTCTGGAGACAGGGGCGAGAGAGATACTCGTCGGCATTGGCGGCTCGGCCACGATGGACGGCGGTTGCGGGTGCGCCCAGGCGCTTGGCGTGGTCTTCATCGACGGCCAGTGCAAGGCGTTGGTTTGTGGCGTGGGCGGCGGGGGGCTGGGCGATATCGAAGACATAGACATCTCCGATCGCGATCCGCGAATCCCCGAGGCCAGAATTCGCGCGGCCTGCGACGTGACCAACCCGTTGACGGGCCCAAACGGCGCGGCCAGCGTCTATGCACCCCAAAAGGGTGCCACGCCGGAGGTCGTCGAACAGCTCGAAGCGCACCTGGTGCACCTGGCCGAAGTGATTCGCAACAAGATGTCTCTGGACGTTGAGAAGCTCCCCGGGGCGGGAGCGGCCGGCGGGCTCGGAGCGGGATTGGTAGCTTTTGCCGGCGCGACGCTGGAGGCCGGCGTCGAGGCCGTAGCCGAAGTGGTGGGCCTGGCCAGGCGGCTACGTGGGGCTGACCTCTGCATCACAGGGGAGGGCAAGTTCGATTCCCAGAGCCGCTCGGGCAAGACGGTCGTCGGCGTAGCGAAACTGGCCAAGCTCGCCGGCGTGCCGACGATTTGCATTCCAGGCCAGGCCACCGCAGAGGCACCCCACGATCTGTTTGCAGCCGTCCGGCCACTGGTCGGCGGGCAGGTGGAAGAAAAGGACGCACTGGCCCGCCCGGAGTTCTTCCTTCAGCGCCGCGCCGCCGAGGCCGTCAAGAAGTTCGTTGAAAGACAGTAGCTGGTTATTGACCACCGGCGGTCACTGGCGGCGGCGCTTGCGGCTTGGCATCTTTTCCATTAGAACGGATGCAACAACATGGACTACTTTGAATACAGAAACGGCGAGCTGTTCTGCGAAGACGTGCCCGTAGCGGAGATCGCTGAGAAAGTCTCCACGCCGGTGTACATCTACTCGGCGGCCACGCTGCTGCACCATTACCGCGCGATCGCTGAAGCCTTTGGGGAGCTGGAGACGACGATCTGCTTTTCCGTCAAGTCGCTTGCCAACGTTCACCTGCTGAGGGTCCTGGCGGCTGCCGGCAGCGACTTCGACGTGGTTTCCGGCGGCGAGCTAGCCCGCGCCAAGGCCGCCGGCGGCGACATGTCGCGAGTCGTCTTTGCCGGCGTGGGCAAGACCGACGCGGAAATCCATGAGGCGATCGAAGCAGGGATCGGGCTGTTCAACGTGGAGTCCGAGGCGGAGTTTGAGAATCTCTCTCGCCTGGCTGCTACCGCTGGGAAGAGCGTACGGGCAGCCCTTCGCGTCAATCCCGACGTCGATCCTAAGACGCACCGCTACACGGCCACGGGCAAGAAGGAAACAAAATTCGGCGTGGACATCGAGCGGGCCGAGCGGTTCTTCGAGACGTACGGCCGCGACGAGCACGCCCGACTTGACGCCATACACTTTCACCTCGGTTCCCCGATCTACTCGGTTGACCCATACGTCGAGGCGATCGGCAAGACGCTGCTGCTGATAGACCGGCTGCGGGCCGAGGGCTTTGAGATCAACACGCTCGATATCGGCGGCGGCTTCGGTGCCGACTACGAGGAAGGCACCTCGCCGCTGGCAGCCGATTACGCCGCGCATATCGTCCCGCTGATCAGAGACGCCAATCTGGAGCTGATCCTCGAGCCAGGCCGGCAGATCGCTTGCAACGCTGGGTTGCTGCTAACAGAGGTGCTCTATGTCAAGCAGGGCGGCGAACGAAACTTCGTCATCGTGGACGCAGCCACGACCGACCTGATCCGCCCGGCGCTGTATGGGGGTAATCATTTCATCTACCCTATCCGGCTTGGCGCCGGCGAGCCGCCTCCGCATCGCAAGATGGACTATGCTCCACCGAAGGCTGTGAAAGTGGACGTGGTTGGCGGCGTGTGTGAGACGTCGGACTTTCTGGCTCGCGATCGCCTGCTGCCGCCGGTAGGCCGCGGAGATCTGCTGGCGATCTTTTCGGCAGGGGCCTATGCGTTCGTCATGTCCAGCCAGTACAATTCCCGCCCGCGCGCGGCGGAGGTACTGGTTGAGGGCAAGGGTTTCCGTGTCATCCGCCGCCGCGAAACCTACGATGATCTGCTCGCACCGGAGCTGGATGTGTAGGGCCGCTTCGTGCCGGGGGCTTACTGGGCTGCGGCGATGACTTTCCGCGCGAATTCTAGGTTTGCTCTTGCCGCTGCCAGTGGGTCATCGCCAGGTGCGGTCTCCACAACAGCCCAGCCATCGTAGCCGATGGCCCGCAGCGCCTGGGCGACGGCCTGAAAATCGACGCTCCCTTCGCCCAGCGCGACGTTGAAGTCCGGCGGTTGGCCTTCGCTGATGTGGACGTCTTTGAAGTGAATCTGGGCGATTGCATCGCCGCCGAGGTTCCGGATGCCCGAGGCTACGTCCAGCTTGCGGGCCAGTGCGTCGCCGGTGTCCACGTAAATCTTCACGTCGCCGGTATTGCCAAGATGATTCAGCAGGAACTCCTGCTGGTCGAAATTCAGTGTGCTTTCCAGGCCGATCACCACGCTGGCTTCTTCGGCCGATTCGACAAGATCCAGAAGCGCATCGGCAGCCTGCGACAGCTCATCCTCGACCTCGATCGCGTTCTTTCCGAAGAACGGCACCTGCACGACCTTGGCGCCGGCCTCGGCGGCTACGAAAAGCGCCTGGCGGATCATCTTCTTGGCCTCTGCGATCTGCGAGTCCGTCCCGATCAGCGAGGCCCGCTTGCAAAGAACGCCCAGAGCTAGGCTGGGGACGGCCACTCCGCAAGTGCGCGAAAGCTTGACCAGCTGCTTGGGATGATTCGCCTGAGTGAGTGCTCTGGCGTCGTTGTCGGTTTGGTAGGATACTTCCAGGCCCTCGGCGCCGATCTCAGCCGCTCGCTGGAAAACCTCTCGCAGACCCTTTGCCCCCAAAGCCGTTCTTGTGATGCCCAGCTTCATCTTCCCACACTCGTTTGTTGAGTTTTTCGAGAGCTTCGAACGGAGAAATCTCGAGGCACCTCACACCAGGTGGCCGGTAGCCAGGACAACCAGGCGTCCCTCTCCGGCGTTGGCGATGGTGTGTTTTTCGTCGGCCTCGGCCAGCCCCAGCTGCCCGGCGGATAGCTCTGTCGTCTGCCCGTCGCCGGTCAGTGCAGCCGTGCCGGTCACGACGTAATAAGCCCACTGGCCGGAACTGATCGAAATATTCTGACCGGCTTCCATGCAGAGCAGGTCCACAATCAGCCCGGTGCTCTTTTGAAGCTGAATGCGTTGCGGCTTAGCGGAGGCGAACCGCACCTTCGCTATGGCATTGATGATGTTCATGATTCGCTTTCAGGCCGGACAACAGCCGCCCCCCAGCTGCGGTTCGGCTCCTGCCCGCAGGCAGGCTACTCTACGACCGTTTCCTGTTCGACGATCACCTCTTGGACTTCAATCTTATCGGTTTTGTGGACTTCGGTTTTCGTGTCGATAGGGCCGATGTCGCCCGTGGGGTCGAAGATAATCCGCATCTTCTCTTCGCTCTCTTTAGTGATGGTGAAGCTGCCGCTGCGGTCGCCGGCCTGGTAGGTGCACGTAGCGGGTAGATAGTCTTCGTCGATCTTGAGCTTGTAGGTCACCTTGCCGCCGGTGGCGCCGATTGTACCTAGCAGAATGGTGCCGTGTCCCGGCGCAATCAGCTCCAGATCGCGGCTCTGCGACGTGGTGTTGAGGAACGTCACCTTGACTTCCTTCTCGCACCCCGCCGAAGCGACCGCGACCGCTAACAGCGTTCCGAACAGAATCTTCCGTCCACAGGTTGCGAACATTTCGTTTCTCCCTAAGTGGGTCTTGGTATGGAGGTGGTTTCCAGTAATATTATCACCTTGGCTGGAGCAAGTTTCAAGCAATGAAAAATTTCAGCCTGAATTGCCGTGCGGCCCGGTTGAAAAATCCCGCTCGGTACGTTAACAGGCAGATGCTAGGAATCCAATGAAGGCTTCCGCCGACCAACGAAGAAAGTTCAAGTTCATCGGCTGCGAGGTTATCTACCGCGAGGCTTGCTACCTGGCAGCTACCGGACCGCACAGGGTGGATTTGCAATTCCTTCAGCGGGGTCTGCACGGCCTGGAAACGCCGGACATGGCCGGGCGGATCCAGCAGGCCATCGACGCGGTCGATCTGCGCATCGGTTACGAGGCCATCCTTCTTGGCTACGCGCGATGCAACGACGGACTGGTGGGGGCGACCGCGCGGGACATACCGCTGGTGATTCCGCGGGCGCACGATTGCATCACATTTTTCCTGGGCTCGCGGGAGGCCTATCGGGAGGAATTCGACGCCTGCCCCGGAACGTACTATATGACCACCGGCTGGTCTGAGCGGCTAGACAGCGGCGAAGGCGAACTTGCCCGCCCGGCCTACGGCATAGAGGGCGTCATGGGCAAGCTCGGCCTGACAGAATCGTACGAGCAGCTCGTGGCCAAGCACGGCAAGGAAAACGCCGATTTCATCCGCCAGACCCTCGGCGACTGGACGAAGAATTACTCCAGGATGCTCTACCTGGAAATGGGCGGTTGTGATGAACGGTCGTTTATCCAAAGCGCACGCCAGGTCGCCTGCCAGCGCAACTGGCGATTCGAGCTTCGAAAAGGTGACTGGACGCTGCTGGAAAAACTGTTCGTCGTGAATTTCAGCGAGTGGGATGAGGATTTCCTGATCGTCGAACCGGGCCAACGAATCGTCGCTCGAAACGATGAGAGGATCCTCGACGTGCAAGGTTAAGGGCACTGGTTTTTCGTGACGTGACAATGTAAATGCCCGACCTTGAGCGCAGCGAAAGGTCGCGGTCGGAAAAGCAACGGGAGAAACAACATGGACATCCTTACGGCGATTCATTCGCGCCGCAGCGTGCGGAAGTTTACTGACGAAGCGGTTCCACGTGATGACCTGGAAAGGATTGTCGCAGCCGGCATCGAGGCCCCGAGCGGCTGCAACCTCCAGCTTCGACAGTACGTGATCGTAGATTCGCCCGAGGTGATGGATCACATCCGTCGGGTCAGCAAGTGGCTTGCCTCGGCCCCGGCAGCCATCGTCATAGTGGTCGAGCCGACGGCCACGAGGTACGGGGAGCTTTGGATCCAGGACGCCTCGGCGGCCATGGAGAACATGCTTCTGGCCGCCGTCGGCATGGGCTATGGGGCCTGCTGGGTGGAAGGGGTGGTTCGCCGCAACGAGGATCATCTGCGGGAGGTCCTGGCCCTGCCGGAGCACCTCCGCGTCTGGTCGCTGACGCCCATTGGCCGACCGGCTGAAGCGCCGGAACGCCCGGAGAAATCCAGCTTCACCGACGTGACGCACTACAACCGCTTTGGGGGAAGCTAATAGCCACAGCGATGTTTCTGTCGAAAGGTTTTACTTGGTGGCGCCGCAGGTCGTGGTGGCTTGGATGTGATCCCGCGGGTCGGTGATTCGGCCGGTCAGAGCGCTGGCCGCCGCGGTTAGTGGGCTGGCCAGGTAGATGCCGGCTTCGCCGTGGCCCATGCGGCCGGGAAAGTTGCGGTTGGTAGTCGAGACGACGTTGATCGGTTCGTTGGCCCGCCCGAAGGTATCAACGGGACCGCCGAGGCAGGCGGCGCAGCTGGCCGGCCCGACCCGGCACCCGGCAGCCAGGAAAATCTGCCGCAGGCTCTTGCCAGCGACGATGCAGCGGTCGAGATCGGCGTCGATCTCGGTCGTGGCCGGCACGATGAAGGTCTCGACCTTCACTTCCTTGCCGGCCAGCACGGTCGCCGCCGCCATGAAGTCAGTCGTCTTGCCGCCCGTGCATGAGCCGATATATGCACGGTCGATCTTCACGTCGGCAAGTTTGCGGGCCAGCGCTCGCTTACCCGGCGAATGCGGACAGGCCACCGTCGGTTCGAGCTTGGACGCGTCGAACTCCATCGTTGCGGCGTATTCGGCGTCGGCGTCGGAACTGACCGGCTCGAAGTCTTTATCCGTCCGGCCGCGAACGTATTCCATCGTTACCTCGTCGGCGGAGATTACCCCGTTCTTGCCGCCGGCCTCGATTGCCATATTGCAGATCGTCATCCGCTCATCGACATTCAGGCCGCGAATCGCCGGGCCGTCGAATTCCATCGCGCGATACGTCGCGCCGTCCACGCCGATCTCGCCAATTACATGCAGGATCAGGTCCTTGGCCATGAGGTAGGGCGGCAATTCGCCGTGGAAGACGAACTTCATCGAGGCCGGCACCTTCAGCCATAGTTTGCCCGTTCCGAGCACGAAGGCCCCATCCGTCGAGCCGATGCCGGTGGCGAACTGGCCGAACGCCCCGTGCGTGCACGTATGGCTGTCCGTGCCGAGCAGCAGTTCGCCGGGGCGGGTGTGGCCCTTTTGCGGCAGCGTTAGGTGGCAGACGCCCATGTATTCGGTCTCGCCCGGGTCGCTGTACGGCTCGGGCATGCCCTCGAAACCTACCGGGAGAAAATCGGTGTCGTAGTAGTGCCGGATGCCCTTGCGCTTGACGAAGTCGCGCATGATGTCGATGTTTCGGTGGGCCTTCGTGTCGGCCGTGAAGATGTAATGGTCGGGAATCAGCACGACCTTTTCGGCATCCCAAACCGCAGCGTCGCGGCCGAACTGCTGCTCGAAAACGCCGATCGTCTGCGGCGCGATCACGTCGTTGGACATCAGCACGTCCACTTCGCACCAGACGTTCTCGCCCGGAGCTACCGAACCTTTGCCTGCGTGGGCCGCGAGAATTCTTTCCGTAATTGTCATGCCCATAATCGATTTCCGATTACTTGTGGTTGGTTCTCCGTTGCTCTTTCGACGAGCCGCGACCGCAAGGGAGCGAATAATCCAAGAATGCTACGGGTTTGTGTCCAGCGAATCAACGCTCGAAGATGGCAATGGCCTTCACCAGCGCGTCGATAGTGTGCGGATCGGCGACGACGGCGGGCGTCAGGCCGGCCTTTTGAAGCGTCTCGGCCGTCACCGGGCCGATCGCAGCCAGCTTGACGTTCGATAAGTCGATCTTGTGAGGGCCTATCAGCGCCAGAAAGTTCTCCACACCCGACGAGGAGGCGAATGTGATCCAGCCCACTCGCTCGCCGGCCAACGCTTCGACGGCGACCTCCGGCAGTGCGGTGGGCCGGGTAATGCGGTACGCGGTGACCTCTTCGACGGCGGCCTCGGCTTGCCGCAGCATATCTGCCAGTTTAGGCGTGGCGATATCCGCCCGCGCCAGCAAGATCTGCTTGCCTCGCAAGTCTTCTGCGCTGCTCAGCGCCTCGCCGAGGGCCTGGGTGGTAAACTGCTCCGGCAGCAGGTCTGGCGTGAGGAGCTTCCGGCGCAATACCTCGGCCGTGGCCGGTCCGACTGCAGCGATCTTCACACCTGCAAAGGTACGGGCGTCCAGGCCAAGTGATTCCATGCGGGCCAAAAGTCGCTCTGCGCCGTTCGGCGAAGTCAACACCAACCAGTCGTAAGTATTCAAGCGGCTCAGAGCTGCGTCCAATCGCCGGAAGTCTTCTGGAGGTTCTATTTGGATGGCTGCCGCTTCGATTACTTCCGCGCCGAGTTCGGTGAGCATCTCGGAAAGCCTCGACACCTGCGGCGGACTGTGCGTCACGAGCATCGTCTGGCCGAACAGCGGCAGCTTCTCCAGCCAGGCTAGCTGCTGGCGCAACGCTACAACCTTCCCGACGATGATCAGAGCTGGCGGGCGGATGTCGGCGGCCTTGGCCTCGACCGCTAGCGTGCCTAGCGTGGCGACGATTGTTCGCTGCCGCGGTGTTGCGGCGTTTTCGATGATGGCCGCTGGCGTCCGGCCGGACCGCCCGGCTGCCAACAGGTGATCGGCGATGGCCGGCAAGCTCCCCACGCCCATGTAGAAGACCAACGTGTCGATCTTGGCCAGTGCGTCCCAGGCGATTGTCGATTCGTCTTTGGTGGGGTCCTCCCGCCCGGTTACCAACGCTACTGTGGAAGCCCAACGCCGGTCGGTCAGCGGGATTCCGGCGTAAGCGGCGGCTGCCGCTGCCGTGACGCCCGGAACGATCCGAAACTCACAGTCCGCCTTGGCCAGCGCCTCGGCCTCCTCACCGCCGCGGCCGAACAGGAAAGGATCGCCGCCCTTGAGGCGGACCACAAGCTGGCCGGTGCAGCAGCGATCGATCAGCAAGGCGTTAATCTGCTCCTGCGTCAAGCCCCCCTCCGCAGGGGCCTTCCCGAGGTAGATTCTCTCCGCTTCCTCGCGGGCAAGCCGCAGCAGGGTTTGGTCTGCAAGCCGATCGTAAACGATTACGTCGGCCTTGCTTAGCCAGTTGGCTCCTGCGGTGGTGATCAGGGCCGCACTGCCCGGCCCTGCCCCCACCAGCACGACCAGGCCGCTCTGTTCGCTTTTCGCCATGCGGCACATTGTATCTGGCCAGCCGCAGCCTTGGCAAAAATTTGCTCGCCTTACTTAAGCGAGACCGCTGCGGCGCCGATGCTCTAGTTGGCGGATGCCAGAGGAGCAGACCCGAATGTTCAATACAACGCGACCTCAGCAGGAACGCCGGCGCCATCCGCGAACGCAACTGCAAATGAAGATTCAATGCATCCGGCTCGACCCGGAAGGGGGAGATGTCGTGGCGATGCTCGATACCACGGACATCTCTCGCGGCGGTATGGGGGCAATGTCCGACCGACCTTACTATCCCGGTCAGCGCGTCTTGGTCTGCATGCCGCTGACCGCGATGAGTGGACGGCGGAGTATCTATGCGACAATCGTTCGTTGTAGGCAGGAAGAAGAGGGGTATAACGTCGGGTTGGAATTTGATACGGCGTCGATGAGCTTGTGGCAGGCCGAAGCGCCCGCATATGCTGCGGCCTAGGCCTAAACTGCCCAGATCATCGATCCACCGCATTGCCGAAAGGGCCGCAAACCGGCCCTTTCGTTATGCGCAAGCAGAGGCCCGTATAGCAGCTTGACTTCCCTGCATTGGTGGCTAGACTTGAGTCCGCTTTCTGCTGAAGGTGGAAGGACGATCCGAAAGGCGCGTAGAGACTGGGGAATGGTGTAACGGTAGCACGACTGACTCTGGATCAGTTAGTCAAGGTTCGAATCCTTGTTCCCCAGTTTGCAAAGCCCGGCCGAGACCACCGGGCTTTTCCTTTGCCCGTCAAATTATCGTACGGCCGGCGGCGAGATTCCGGGAGTCGATGTATTTCAGTTGCTGATAGAGCGTCTCGATCCGCGGGCAGCGGGCTCCGGCCTGGTGGGCGGCACGCAGGGCGTTGCCAAAGATCGCCTCGAGTTCCATCGGCCGCTTCATGTCGCAGTCGATCTTCATGCTAGTGCGGTACGGCTTCATCTTGGACGTCAGTTCCAGCATGTGCTGGATGAAATCATCTGCGATTGTCCGCCCGCAGGCCTCCGCGGCGGCCGCCACCTCGCCCATCAGCTCTTCGGCGAGGCGACGGGTGTGCGGGTGAGCCATCAGCTCATCGATCATCGCGTCGAGCACGACGGAAAGCCCGTTGAAGGGGATGTTCCAGACCAGCTTCTGCCAGCGAGCTAGCACAAGGTCCTCGGCGAAGCTTATCTTGATGCCTGCGGCTTCGAAGTCGGCGGCGATTTGGCGCATTCGATCGGTGATGCCCGCCGGACGGCCAGCGGGGGAGAACTCGGCTAGCGTGATGAAACCATAGTCCAGGTGCCGGATATGGCCCGGGCCGACCTTGTTCGAGCAAAGAAAACATAATCCCCCCATCACGCAGCGGGGCGCGACGATCTCGGCTACCTGCTGCTCGATGCCGAAGCCGTTCTGAAGCACCAGGACGATGCCATCTTCGCCAACGGCCGGCGGCAGCAATTGGCCTAGTAAGTGATTCTGCGTTGTCTTCAGGGCCAGGACGGCCACGTCCGCGGACGGTAGGTCGCGGGCGTCTGCGTAGGCCTGGACTTCCGGCAGCTCGAAGTCGCCATCGGCTGATTCAACTCTCAACCCGTGCCTGCGGACGTGGTCAAAGTCGCTGTGGAGGAGGAAGTGGACGTCGAGGCCGGCCCGGGCTAGCCTCGCCCCGTAAAAGCCTCCCACCGCACCGGTGCCGATGATGGCATAGCGTCGTTCGGCCACGTCGCCACGTTATCAATCGCATAAGGCCAAAGCAACAGCCGCTGGAGGATTCAAATTGCCGCCTTGCAGAATCGTCGCGACCGCAAGGCAATCGCGTGCACGGCAAATCAAGCCGGACCCTTCTACGCCATGCTTTGCTTGACGGGGGAGCAACACCTCCGTAGACTCACGCGGGCTCGGGAAGCGAATCTTGCAAAGTAGGCATCTCACTGTGTTCCAGGAAGAGGGCAGGCCGATGGAACAGAAAAGATCCGGGAAGGATCGGCGAGGTAGCAAAGGTCGGCGAGGTAGACAAGATCGCCGAAAGGTAGCTGGGGGCTATAGCGGTCCGGAGCGCCATAGGGGCAACGACAGGCGCAGCGGCAAGGACCGTCGATCCGGCGCAGATCGGCGAAACGCAAGCCCTTAGCTTCAACGTCGCGCAGGACCGTCAGCGGGTACGCGGCGGGGTGAACCTATCTGTATATGGCGATGAGCGTCGTTGAGATCGAAGAGCAACTCCGCGTTTTCAGGGATGAGTGGTCCTGCGGTCCAGGCGATACTGACTGGTCCTAAGTCCGGCATTCTGCAAAGCCTTTCGGCCGGAACCGGCGAGTTGGGCAAGATACGGCCCTGCCAGGAATTCGAAAATAGGCGTGACTTTTCCAGGGAAATCATTTAAAATCCTTTCTTAGCAAGCACTTACTATGCAATATGATTCTGACCCGGGGAGAGGTGGTAGGGTATTGATTCTTGTGTTGGAGGAAAACGTGCCCTTGACCGCACCTGTAGGAGCGAAGGCTTACTTTTTGACTTCTGCGCCTGGCGAGTTCGGCGCCAGCCGGGCGATCCAACGGCTTTTTTGAGAGTTTATACCATTTTGAAGGGAGGCTTCAGAGATGTCGGAAAGGTGCATGTTCGTGCGGCGAATTGCGGCTACCGTCTTGGCGGTAGGGATTCTCTGTGGCCTGGCCGATCGGGCCGCTGCTTACGAGGTTGGCGATCAAGTGGAGGTCTACGAAGTAGGCCAAGTCGTGGACGTGTTGCGACTGGGGTTTCGCCACTGGGCGCACGCTTCCGGCGATCCTCGCCCGGATGTGTACGAAGGGTTCCGCGACGTTGACGACGCTGTCGGCGACCACCAGTGCACATTTACTTCTCCGCCGTACCAGGAGTGGGATGCGGTGGCCGAGGACTACGGGGCCTCTTATTGGCCCTTCACACTGGATCCGAACAACGTCATGAGCTTCGAGATGACGGCACCCGAGGGCGGGCAGTATATCGTAGCCGTCCAGGCGCTGGTCTACGAGCAGGGCCAGTACTTCCTGGAGTACCAGAAGGATGGCAACTGGATCCAACTGCCGGAGTTTGGCGTCGATAGCGGCAATCCGGACCCGGTGCAGACGATCATCTTCTGCTTGGTGATAGAAACTGGCCCCTCGCAGACGCAGATCCCGATGAAGATCTATTCGACAGGCCACAAGCTCGCCCTCAGCGGGATCATTCTGGCCAAGTTTGCGGGGGACCCGTTCGAGGGCAGCCCGACATCTGGCTACGAACACGGCGAGGTCCTCTTCACCGCCGCGGAGGCGCCCGGTATCCTGGCGCGGTTTACAGGCAATCCGTTCCTGGCGGCCATGTATGCCTACGAAAAGGACAGGGGCAACGCGCGCAGCGAGCTGGATTCGGGCTACTACAACGTCGGCAGCAGCGGCAGGATGATGCGATTCCGCAGGAAGCTCCTGACCAACACGCTGCTTAGCGCCATCGACGGCGATACGATTAGGCGCGGTCAGGCGATCGAGCTTGTCGAAAAGGCCCTCAGTTGGGATAACTACAGCTCCTACGGATCGCTGCGCCACGGCGGCGTGATACGGGCCTTGTCCATCGCCTACGACTATCTCTACGACCACATCACCGCGGACCTCCGGGACCGCATGCGCCGCCGCATCGACAGGGAGGCCCGGGCGCTTTACGTCGAGTCGATCACGCAGGACCTCTGGGCCCTTGACTGGTGGTCAGGAAACTGGCAGGGGGTCTGCCACTCCGGCATAGGCGTGGCCGGGCTGGTCCTGCGCAACGAGAGCCGCTACGCACAGCAGTATCACGACTGGGCGAAATATCAATGCAAGGTTTACATTAAGACGGCCGTCGCCGCCGACGGAAGCTTCCGCGAGGCATACTCGTATTTCGAGTATGGCCTGGGCAACGTCTGCAACTTCTTTGTGATGCTCAAGAACGTCACCGGCGAGGACCTGCTGGCCTACGACAACAACGTCCTGCTGAAGACCGTGCCGTACAGCCTGTATCTGATGAACCCGCTTCGTGACGGGTACGCCAGCTTCGACGACTCGCACTATGGCTATCACATGTGCGGCATGACCGTCATGTCGTGTTTGGCCCGGTACAAGCAGGACCCAATCGCACAGTGGCTGGTGCGCAACTACGGCGGCGAGGACGCGAATCGGCCGTATTTCCCCGGTTGGCTTGCCTGGGGGAAGCTCTACGCGCTGCTTTGGTACGACCCCAATCTACCGCCTGAGGATCCGGAGACATCGCCCCGCACACCGCTGGCGATGGCGTTCAGCGATGACGGACCGCCGGAGGCCGATCGGTGGGGCAGCGGGCACGTGATCATGCGGACCGGCTTTGCCTCGAAAGATGACATTGCCTTCATGATGCAGTGCGGCGATGCTGGCGGCTACCACGGTCATCCCGATCAGGGAGCGTTTCTCCTGACGGCTTATGGCGGACAGCTCGTGGAGCACGTAGCCCAATATCAGAAAAACTGGGCCCACGGCCAGACCTCCAGCAGCTTGGTGCTCATAGACGGCAAGGGCCAGGTTGACGATCATCGCCCCGGCAACGGGCGAAAAAAACGCGACGGGACGATAGATGACTTCTACCACGACGCCAACATCGCCGATTACGCGCTGGCCAACAGCAAACCTGCTTATGACGACGGCGACAATCCCGTTGACCACGCGCTGAGACACGTTCTTTTCGTGAGAAAGCCCTCGCGTCGCGGCTACTTCGTGATCGCCGACGACGTCGAGGCCGCCGACGGGAACGAACACGATTACTCCTGGCTGCTGCACAGTTCCCCATACCACACGATTGTCTTGGGCAGCGAGGGAAAGTTCCGCATTGAGCCGGGCCCCAGCAAGTACTTCAGCCAAGGTGACCGGTGGGAAGGGCGCGAGGCGTCACTACAGGTGATCTTTGCCAGGCCGCAAGATCCCGACATAGCCAGAGTTGGCCTCCCCAGCCGCCCACCCTACGCCAGTTCGACATATCGCGCCCAACGCGGCGTCTTCGTGGCACTTTTGTATCCGGAGAACGACCGCCTCGGGATCTCAACGCCGGCCGTCACGCGAATCGACGAGGGCGAGCTGGCCGGCTTCGCCATCGAGGAC
>SDBT01005502.1_pt1 | contig 21233 bp, 10 predicted proteins | sample 2277101 | NCBI WGS metagenome assembly SDBT01 (sample SAMN10404973, study PRJNA504765) | marine sediment metagenome | isolation source: marine sediment core GS10_PC15, 103 cmbsf | place: Arctic Ocean: Southern Knipovich Ridge | collected 2010
GTTTAATGGTGTTGATTTTCTTATCTTTGCTGCACTTTCAGGAACTGGTATCTATGGTTTTTATGAAACAATACGTCTGAGAAGAATCTACAAGATAGATACCATCTTCCCTGATTTCGTACGGGATCTTGCAGAATCCCGACGTGCAGGGATGACGTTTACCAAAGCAATACTTTTTGCCTCGAAAGGAAACTATGGGATACTCACACCTGAGATTCAAAAGATATCTCAACAAGTCTCCTGGGGAAGTAGCGTTACCGATGCATTGCTCGCTTTTGCAACACGAGTGCGGACAAAATCCATTAAACGAACGATTTCGCTCATTATAGAGGCTAGTAAAAGCGGAGGAAACGTTGCAGATGTCCTTGATGTTGCAGCACGAGATGCAAGGGAGATCAAGATGCTTGAAGCAGAACGAAAAGCCAATATGGGTTCATATGTCGTTGTTGTTTATGTAGGCATGTTTGTTTTTCTTGCAATCCTTCTCATACTATGTACAAGCTTTATCCCGGCTATGGTTGGAGGTGAGGGAGCTACAGGTATGCAGGGTGTTATGGGTGGAAGTAACCTTGCCTCACAATCAGAGATTACGACGACGTTTTTTTATGCCTGTATCATTCAAGGATTTGGATCAGGTATGGTTGCTGGTGTGTTTGAAGATGGGACATTTACTGCAAGTGTCAAACATGTGTTTATTATGGTGTTTGCGAGTTGGTTTGCGTTTAAATTTATGTTAGGAGTTTAATATTTCGAGGAGAGATATGGTGCAGTGGAGAAGAAAACCAGATGACTATGCTGTTGTTGAGGTGATGTCTTCTGTTGTTGCAATATTTATGGTTCTTTCTATTATAACTGCTATCATGCTGTGGGGTGTTCCCTTTTCTCAGGAAATTGAGGATAGGGCAGTTAATGAAAACATTAAAAGTAAGTTGTTTGGTGCAGCAAGTTCTATTGAGGATGTTACTCATGATGCAGTAGGGACTCGTCGGAATTTTTTGTTTACGACTCAGAAGGGGGCGATTTCGATTGATGATGAAGGCGATCGGTTTATTGTGATGTATTCATTGGGGAATCACATGGAGGGTTCTGGGTATGATTTTGTTGTTTCAGGACTCGATGTAGATGATGGTAATAATAAAGATTTTAATGTAGAGTTTTTAACTGGATCATCTGAACCAGCTGCTGGAAAATTCAAGGCTAAGGTATATATTTCTGAAGATGGTTCAATAGAAAATGCTGATTGGTCTTATCGTAATACAATTACAATCTATCATACAGAAGTTGCTGGCGATCTTACAGATTTCCCAGTTCTTGTTGATGTTACTGATGGTGATTTACAAACAAATGCACAATCAGATGGTGATGATATTTTTTTTACTGATGTTAATTTAAATAAACTTGATCATGAAATTGAAAAATATGATGGCTTAACTGGAAAACTTGTTGCCTGGGTGAAAGTACCAAGTTTATCTGGTTCTACTGATACTATTTTATATATGTATTATGGAAATCCAACGTGTTCTAATCAGCAAAACCCTGAGAATGTATGGGATGACAACTACTTAATGGTCCAACATATGGATGAATCTTCAGGATCAAAAATCTATGATTCTACAAGGTATGGAAATGATGGGACAATACAAGGTCCAACTTATGATGTTGCTGGGAGTATTGGTGGTGCTTATAGTTTTTTAAATGGTTATATCGTGCTTCCTGGTATTATTAAAGGGAAAAATCAAATCACTGTAAGCGCATGGGTAAAATCAAATATTGTAGATGATTCTAATACATATACAGTTTTAGAACAGTATGGAACGGGAGATGATATAATATGGTTGTACAGGACATCAGCTGAAAAATATCTTGTTCGTGTATACAATGATGATCAAGATGTAGGATATGGTGTCTCAGATAATAGTTATGCAGATACCAATTGGCATAATATTGTTGGTCTATACAATGGAAACATTGTTAATATATATGTTGATGGTGTAGAGGCAGATTCAGCACCGGATCCTCTCACAGGAATTATAGAAACAAACCCGGGATCAGATTTAGTAATAAGTGGCAACAGCGGTAATTTTGAATGGGATGGAACAATTGACGAAATTCGTATAAGTAACGTTGCAAGAACCCAAGAATGGATAACAACCTCATATAATAATATCAATGATGGAGCTTTTATGAGTTTTTCAGGTGGAACTGTAATACCAACACCCTTACCTCCGACTAGTTCTTCATCGCATAATTATGGGTTTGATTTATCCAATGATCTCACAGATACTGTACGAATAGATCTCTATGATGATACAGATGGTCTTGGACTAGATAGTGAGGATTTTTTCGGCCGTGTCTTCCTTTTTGATTTAGGCCTAATTAAACATAAATATTCATCCATGCTTGGAACCTATGATACTATTTTGGAAAATGATGGTATTCTTACTGCTGTCTCTGAAACTGTATCTGTAAAAAAGGCACCAAAAATTATCTCAGAAGAAAACCTGCTTTTATTTCGTATTGTTCAGATGAGACATATTGAAGGGCAGGCAACAGGTGGGAGTGGAGCCCTTCGTTTCAGCTCAGTTCTTTCAAGTAATTTTGTTCGTGAATTATATTCTGGTGTGTATAATGTGAAGGTTCAGTTTTCTGGTCCTTATGCTCCTTATTGGTTTGAGTATTTTAAGCGTTCACCTCCTTTTGGTTATGGTTTTGAGGTAATAAGTCAGGATAATCTTGTGTTAAAGCCTTCTTTAGAGGGTGCTGATGATGTTATTGTTGAATTTAATCCTGATGGTGGTTTTGATAAAGCGGTTCCTAAGGCGGGTGATGTTGGTGGTCTCTTAGCTTTGGTTGATAACGATGTTATTGATGGAGAGCCATATGTTTTCAAAGATGATAACGGCAACTGTCTGTATGATGATGGTGAGGAAGTGATATATTATGATCCTGATGGTGGTGATACAGGAGATGCTGATAGTGAAGATGATGCAGTTCCAGTAGATGGAGATTTTGGTTACACGGTTGGGTGGGATATTATTAATCCAGATATAAATTCGCCATATTTGTTTCAGGATTTTGATCATAACTGGATATATGATGATGTTACTGAAAATGTCAATAGGATCATTGATCCTTATTTCGATCCATCGGGGGATGCATCTCCTTCTGATGGAGAGCCTGGCGGTCTCTATGCCTTTGATGCTGATGGTAATCCATATACCTTTAAAGATTCAAATGGAGATTGGAGTTTTGGTGCACGGTTAATCATTAGTCAATCAATTGTTAATATAGGATTTGGATAAAAATGAATGGATTAATTGAAAGTAATAATCAATATATTCATAAACGACAAAAAAGTAGTCTATTGTATATAATATCACAATATTCATCAGTATACAAATGTCTTATATCTTTATCACTATACTTTTATATACATGGGATAGGATTACTATCTAAAGGTGGGATTTTTGAGGATGCGCAGAAAAAATAATGATGCTATGTCTGAGTTGTTAGGACTTATCTATATCATGATGATTTCAACAACAATGATCAGTGCAATTTTTTTATGGGCACCTCAATATTTAGAAGGTAGGAAGGTTGAAATTCGTGGTGAGGCTTCATTAAATCAGTTTGAAAATATTGAGGAGGTACTTCATCAAGTCATTAATCAAGGAGTTGGTGGAAGTAAAAGCGTTAATTTTGTCACAGATAAGGGATATATACGTATAGAGTCTGTTGGTTTGCGTTTTGTGTTTTTTTACCCGCGAGTTAGAGATTTTGATTTTGGTGTTTCTGGTTTTGATATTGATGATCCTGAAAAGAGTTTTAATTATTATCAAATCGAATTGCCTGGATATTGGGATGATTTAGATAGTAGTAAGAAAAAAGTCAATTTTGATATACATTATCTGAATTCTGATACCGCTGAACCTCGAATAACAAGGAATATTTCATACCCTAGTAATGCTCCTTCTACAATATCTTTTTTGAATTCATCGGGATCACGTGGTGGGGATCCTATTAATTCTTGGGAATGGGATTTTGGAGATGGTTCACCTACTTCTAATTTTCAAAATCCAGTACATGAATTTACACAAAATAATGTTTATACGGTTGGTCTGAGAGTAACCGATGATCAAGGTACAAGTGATATTAGAACACATGATATTGTTGTAGGTAATCCTGCTGATCCTCATGCTGCTTTTTCATGGACGCCAGTAAATCCAACCACTGCAGATGAAATTACGTTTATAAGTGAGTCAACTGATGGTAGTGTTACACAGATATCCACTATTGATTGGGATTTTGGATATTTAGGAGGGACATCTCCTGAGCAAAATCCAACATATCAATATAGTATTAATGGCCAGTTTACAGTTACCCTAAAATTAAATGGTGGAGGTGGTACTCTTGAACAAGCACATACTATCTTTATTGGTACTGGGAAACCAACGGCTGATTTTACTACTACTGGAGATGTCACTATGGCACCTGATCTTGATGATGTTCCTCCATTTAAGGTAAATGAGGATATTACATTCAAATCAACTAGTACTGATCCAGATGCAGGAGCATTGCCTATTGATGATTTCAAATGGTGTTTTAATTATGATGATGAGACCGATGATATTACTGATCCAACTTGGGTTTGGAATTTAGAAGGAACGGCTACTACTGATGGATTTGATGAGGTAACCCATCCATATAGTGATATTGGAACCTATACTGTTATATTGCAAGTAACAGATGAAGACGGAGAAACAGGTACAGTAAGACATGATATTGTGGTGGTAGCTGATTCTGAGGATGTTTTAGATTACGATATCGAGGTTGATGGTACTGACGCCGTTCCATTAAATGGTGATCTCGCAGTGTCATGGGGTGTTTTTCATGATGATGATGAAAATTTTCTTTTTGAGGATATTGATCCACCAGATGGACTGTATGATGAAGCTACTGATTTAATAATTATTGGTAGTGCGTCCATTGATGGAACTAAAGTATATCATAACGATGCAGAGATTGCTATTGGAACAGATAATAAACCATATATCTTTGATGACATTGTAACTGTGAATGATCAATGGGATTCCGGTGAAGATGTTTTATTTCAATTACATTCTGCAGGAGCAACACCTGGAGATCCTGCTGATTCTGATGTCAACGAAATAGCTCAAGCAGGAACAACAAGTGAATACTATATCTTCGAAGATAAAAATGGTTTTAAGGATAATGAGTATTATTTAAATGACGACTATCATGCCGCATTTACCTGCCCATTTGAAGCCTTTACTGGAGTGGGTGCACCTTTTAAAAGTGAATCAGTATATCCAGACGACCCTCCACAATATTCTTGGAAATATCAAAAAATTGGAGAAGATGAAATTAAAAATGCAGGTACTCAATCAAACGTTAACATCATTTTTCCATCTGCTGGTACATATAGTGTCTCATTGTCATTTTATATAGGTGAAATACAACATAAAATTAGTCATAATATAGAAGTTATAAATACAAAACCTATATCTGATTTTTCATTCGCACCTTCATGTAATCCATTAATAGAAGTACCTTCGGGTAATAGTCTTTCAGATGCAGTTAAGATAGATGTACTAATAGATGATGGTACAGAGGATCATTTACCTGTTGTTGCTGGTAGAATCTGGGTTTTTGATTTTGGATCTATTACCTATGAAACATCATCAAATGATATTGCTCGTGAGTTGATTTTCCAAAATGGGGTTATTATTGCATCTAACAAAAGGGATAGTTATTTAATTTCTGATCCTCGAATTCATGAATCTGTACGACAAATTTATGACACTGGCCTAATTCGTAAAGTTAATTTTAATGAATTTATCATGAGAATTATCCAGTTTAAACCAGAAAATGAAAAAACAATAGGCCCTGGAAAGGCAACATATAAGTTTACAATGAAGTTAACTGATAACTATATCAGAGAACCAGGCGATAGTCATCTGGGATTTTTTAAAACACAGATATTTGGAGATCAGGCAGAGGCCTGGGTTAATTCATTTAAATCTCTATATGGTTTTCAGGATTATGATTATCCGAAAGGAACATATATTTATGGACAAGAATCTGGTTATACATATTATAAACAATATAGAATAATTTTTATTCATTCAATATTTGATATTGATGTGGAGGTAATTTGATGAGGAGAATAATTCGAAATAATAAAGCTGTTTCAAATGTATTAGGTTACGTATTTTCTTTTGGAATAATTGCTGTCATTGCAAATTATGGGATATGGCAGACGGCAACAGTTATTGAGGATGGTAAAAATCAGGCAGCAAGTCTTGAAGCCTTAAATATTGCAAATCAAATCGCTGATGCCGTTGTTGATGCTGTTATTCTTAGTCAATCAAGCCCTGATGCAAAATATACAAAATTGTTAACGCTTCCAAAAGATCTGGCAGGTAAAGAATATAATGTATCGATTACTAATGATGAGGTGGTTGTACGAACTCATGATGGAGAAATAATTGAACGATGTCCGAATTTTAATACTAATGAGTTAGAATTTGAAATTCGAGGGGAGGTTAAGGGTGGGGAAGGAGGAATTGCGATTACCTATGTTCCTCCTGATTTTATATATCGGTTTGATTTTGGTGAGCCGGGTTCTCCTGTTGAATCAGGGTTTATGAAGGTAACTGAAGGTTCTTTGTTTATTCCTGAAAAGAGAGATCCAATATGGTGGGATGAAACTAATGCAAATCCTGATGATGAGGATGGTGGTTTGTATGCTTTTGATGATTCAGGTAATCCTTATATCTTCTCAGATGATTTTGTCACATCGGGTGATTGGATATACGGTGGTGAGGGTATATACTTAAATTTAAATCCCGATGGAGATGAAAATGATGCAATTCCTCAAGTTGGAGTTGATAAAGGCGGTCTTTTTGCATATGATCATCATGGTGAGCCGTATACATTTTTAGATGATGGTGAAGATGGGCCTGGTGGAAACCCTCCTAATCCTAAATGGGAATATAAAATTAATAAACCTAATCCTCTACATGCCCAAAATGATGAACCAATTAACAAAGATCCTGACGGCAACGGTATTGATGCAGTTCCTCAGAATGGAGATCCTGGTGGTCTATTTGCTCTGGATGACGCTGGTAATCCTTTTACATTTAAGGATACTGGGGAGACTCCTTGGGTGTATGATACAGGAGGGGCTCTCCCTGATGATGAGATTGTCAGTTATAACCCTTTTTTGACTTATGATTCGAAATATCGAATTCCTATAAGTATTAAGGTAGAAAATGCAGTAGATTTAAGAGGTGTTGTAATCAAAATAGTGGTTCCTTTAGATAATATTGATATTGCCACTATGGTGGATTTGCTTGGAAAATACTCAACTTTTTTTGTTTATGATCCAACTCCTGGAACCTCTGGAGATGAAGTTGAACTTGATCATTATATAAATTTTATGCCAAATAGTTATGTGCTAGGAGATGCTGTTTTTTTGGTAAAGATGCCTAATATAGATGCATTTAATTTTCCAGTCCCAGCAACTGAGGATATTTATCTATATTATGGTGGATCTAACTATCATGAAAATGATATGGGGAGTGTCTCTATATTTTTTGATGATTTCGATCCTTATAGTGGTTGGGATAGGACGTATAGTGGAGAGGATAGCAGTGGTAATCCTCTTAATGATAATGATATCGCTTATTCTATTGCAAGAGATACATATAATTTTATTTATGTTGTTGGTTCAGGTACTGATCTAGTTGGAGCAGGTAGTGGAAAGGATTGGTGGATTAAAAAATTTGATGTAAATGGTGCTGAACGAAATCTCCTTGATGGATGGAATGTGGGGGGAACTGATGGTGAAATTGTTTTCGATGGAAGTAACGGTGATGATGAAGCTCTTTGCGTTGCAACCCGAGGTACTGATGTATATGTTGTTGGTTATACGACAAATATTGGTACGGGAATAGATTGGTGTATTAAAAAATATGATGAATATGGTAAAGAATATGGAAGCGTTGATTTACCTTCGGGAAGTTGGCCTATCTTTCCATATGATCACAGAGGTAGTGAGGATAAGGCTGTTTCAGTTGCAGTAGATGGAGATTCTATATATGTTGCAGGATATGTGACGAATGTAATGGGTGATAAGGATTGGTTGATTAAAAAATATCGCTCAGATGGACTAGAATATGGAATACAAATAATGATGGGAGCCTGTAATTGGCCTCAGACATTTGATGGAGGAGATCACGATGAAGCTCTTTCAGTCGCAGTTGATAGCGAAACTAATGATGTCTATGTTGGTGGATATGGTATAGATCTTGACGGTGGTTCTGGCAAGGATTGGTTGATTAAAAAATTTAATAGCAATGGAGATGATTTGTGGGGGAATATAATATATTATGACAGTGGTGCTGGTGATGATATTGCTTACTCAGTTGCAATTGATACAGATAATCCTAATAATGAAGATGAGATGTATCTGTATGTCGCTGGATCGGTGCCAATTGATCCAACCGTGAAAATGTGGATGATTAAAAAATATGACATCGATGGAAATCCACTTGCAGGCACAGGAGATGTATGGCCGACGGATCCTACTTTTGGAGAAGGTGAACCATTTTCAGTTGTTGTAGAGCCTTATACAAATAATGATTGGGCATATTATGGCCGTGATATACTGGTTACTACTGACCCAGATGGAGACAATACTAAAGGAGCATCTCCTTCTTCTACTCATGGGGGTGGTCTCTGTACTTTCGATGCTTCAGGTGAACCTTTCTTGTTTAAAGATGATAATAGAAATTGGATATATGACGGTACTGATACATGGATTCATTTAGATCCAGATGGTAAGGATCTAGGTGGGCCTATTGGAAATGATGCAGATCCTGCAATAAATAATCAACCCGGTTATTTGGTGGGATGGGATGAGAGTAAACCATATTTATTCCAAGATACCGGTGATAAAAGATGGATATATGATGATAGTACTGAAAGTGTTGCTTTTGACAATCCATTTGATCTTGGACAAGCCATTAATATCCAAAATGATCAATCTGGTGGTCTCTATGCTATCGATGGTAACGATCGACCATACATCTTTCAAGATACAATAAATGATCTCTATTTTTATGTTTTAGGATATTCTCAGGTTGGGACTACTAAAGAATGGTATATTAATAAAATGAATCCAAGTGGAACCATAGCTTGGTCTGAAACCATTGAGGCTGGAGTAGATCCTGGTGGTATCGTTCGTGGTCTTACAATTGATAGTGATAATAATATCTATATCGCTGGAAATGGATACGATCTTGATGATGAGGATGGTGTAGATACAGGCAATGATTGGTTGATAACTAAATTAAAATCTAATGGAGATGTGCCTCAATCGACTTGTGTTAATACATCTACATGGTCAATACCATATCGTTGGGTAAGGTATTTTAGTAATGCTAATAAGGGGAGAATAAGCGCGAAATTCTATAGTGATTATAATATTATTACAAAGGAAAATGAAATACCAATGCCCGGTCCTGATGAAGAGTATATCGCTGAAATGAAAGTTTTTTTCGACTCAGGGATAAGTTCAGTTAATCACCCCGGTGTATTTACTGGTGGAATGATTATTTTAGATGATTATGATCTTACGGCAGAAGATCATACTATCGATAATTATCTTTCAAATTCTTCTCTCATAACCATTGATAATAGAAACACGACTGGTGATTCTGATCCTGATTTTTCTTACTTTGATATTGATGAATACAGCTCGGGAATTCTTGTTGCAGATGACCCTGTTGAAATAAAAATGCCGTTATTAGATTCAGCGGTTTCAACAGGAGAAAAATTAATCGTTAAATCAAAAATAGTTCAAAATACAGGTACAACAGTTGATATTACGAGTTATTTATATCATCCAAGTACCTTTGTTCCATTTGAAAATAGTATTTCCTTTATTAATGGTCCTTATCCTGAAGGTAAAATTGGAATAAAAAGTTTTTACCCCGGAACGAGTTCACAATTCATGAACGTCGAATGGATTAGAGTAATAAAATCAACATCTGTTAAACCAATAGTTACAGCTGGTGCTGTTGAGTCGATAAATTATGGGTGGGTATGGTATGATGATTTTACTAATCCTACGATTGAAGGTGTTTCATATGATCGAAATGAGTATAATCCATTTTGTACTGATCCTTTGTATTATGATTTTATCAATGTCCCATTTCTAACAAAAGAAGGAGAAGACGGAGATGAAACCCAATTATCAGAATTTATAATAAAGGAGCTCCCAGAAGGTAATTATTATGTATCAATAACAGTTGGAGATAAGGATTATACATCACCTAATGATGTTATCCCCATTATCCCCTCAACTTATACTGAAAAAGATTATGATCTCTATGTTGATATTTATACTCAAACAGGTAATGATCTAGAAGGATTAGGCGCGGAAAAATTTCCAAAAACGAGTATTGGTAAGTTTAAAAGAATCTATTATACACAAAGTGTTAAAGAGGACAATACTGATTTAATATTACGATTTAGTAGAGGAGATCAGGGTCTTGGCAATCCTCCAGATTGTCTTGCAATTTCTTCAATTATGATAGAGCGATTAGAAGGAGCTGTTCAAACATCAGGTGGTACGTATAAGATAAAGTCAAGAATGAGCATCCAACTAATTGTTACGTCACCGTTGTCTCTTTGAGGTGATATTTATAAAAATGGATAATAAAGGGCAGATGTTGGTTTTAGAGACCATTTTCTTTACTGCAACTGTAATTTTATCACTTATTTTTTTATATCAACTTTCTCCCCCCTCTGTTGTTAGCAATACATATACAGATGATTTATCTCTTATGGGAAATGATGCACTGTATAATTTATATAGAGATGATATAACTGATGATACTCTTGCAGGTTATCCTGCCAGTAAACTCGTTAATTATCTCATTACAAATGAAGTTGTTGAACTTGTTGAAAATTTGAATAGTCGTCTACCGGTATCAATTCTTTATAATGTGTTTATCTCAGATGGAACAGATAAAATCTTTTGGTGTAACAGTTTTGGGGAAAGTCAAGAATTTAATGAATTACCCGGGATTGATCCATTGACTATTTCAAGTTGTATTGTTGCAATCGATGAAACATTCATTGCAGGTAGCACAGATATATATTTTAGGAACGGTGATGATAGTCGCATACTTCTTAATTTCCCTGGTCATGATAGTTGCTTGTATAGAGTAATTCTGGAACTGTGGTATATATGAATATAATGAAATTTATGATATTATTACGTGTGATCAAACAAACTAAATCTTGGTTTGTTAAAAATTTAAATTGTACAAATTCTGGTGTTTATTTTCACAGATGTCTTCGAAAAGAAAGAGAAGGTCAGATGATTGTACTTATGGGTGTTACCTTGGCTTTTACAGTTCTTGTAATGGGTTCACTTGCAGCAGAAATATCTGATATTGATGCAGCAATACCTCAAGCACGATCGAATGCGTTTCTTTCAGAAATTATCCATATAAAAGAAATTTTTGGTACCGCATTGAATTACGAATTTGCAGATATTTCTATTGTTGATGTTGATGGGAATCCTGGAACAACTGATGATAATAAACTTGTTTATGGAGGATCTATGTATAGTAGTTTAAATTTACAATTTCCAATTGAAAGATCAGTTGATGATATAAGTGAATCCATTCGAAATTATGAACTTATTAACGGAAGGCTCTTTAAAGCAAGTTGTAAATCAATAAAATATTCGCATTATATACCAGAACAGGGTTATGTTTATCTTATAACCGTTTATATGGAGTTAAAAGATAGTGAAACTGCATTCGAAGGGGATGTTACTTATTCTATAATATGTACAGAAATTCCTTGATGGAGGGCGAAGATATGAAAAAAATGAAAAATATTTTCCATAAGAATCATGCTGCGGCCTCAGTTATTGAAACTATTATTGCGACAGCGATTGTTTTTGCTGTTCTTCTTTTATTTTTTACTTCTATTCGAAATTTGTATCACGTTCATGTACGAGAGGATATTGATTTGCAGGTGAAATGTAATGATATCATTGAGATGTTTCTTAGTTCTCCAGGAAGATCAACAACATTTATTAAAAATTGGGAGGATGAAATAGATGGAAGTGATATTTTAGCAGGTAGTCTTGGTTTTGCAGCAACACCTACTATTGAGTATGGCACGTTTAGAGATGATGCTGGTGATATTGATACAACAGTTCTGTATAATGAACCTTCTGCGGGTAGTCTTATTTCATCCTGTTTTCTTTTAGGTACTCAAGTTGTAACTGGAGATGAAACATATAAAAATATTGAAGATGTAATCGTTGGTGATATCGTTAAATCTTATGATTTAGATACTGATTCTATTGTTAATCGAAAAGTTGTTGATGTGTTTCATCATTTTCCTGAGGAAATGACTCCATATTATCTGGTTGTTAATGATTTTTTAAAAGTTACTCCGAATCATTTATTATTTCATGAGGATCATTGGATTTATTTTGATGATATATCTGTTGGTGATGTGATTAATAATGTTGTAATTTACTCTGTTGATAAGGTGTTTGAACAGATGCCGACATATAATCTTGAAATTGAAGGAGATCATAACTATTTTGTCTGTTTATCAAATGATGTACTCTTGGTACATAACGATGATTCTGAGATGAATCCTTGGGTATCTACACATAAGGATTCTTATGTTAATTCAATTCGATCTTTCGGGGGTGATTATTATGTGGAGTATACCTACAAAGATGGTGGTACAGATCAAGGTTTGTATGAGATAAAAAGTAAGTCTAATTATCCATATACAGTTATTGATTATGATAAGATTATGAAATATCAGAATGGAGAAGTAGAGTATGCAACTGCAAAAGAGATTCTTGGCCTTGTGTCTACTTTTAATACAATATATGATTTGTATGATTTTCATGTAACAATTACTGGGGAGTCTGGTATTATTCTTGATGGGTATGGTGCTTCATATAAGGATGCACAAGTTGTTGTTTCTACGACAAGAAATGTATTGATTTATCATCCACCAAGATTAGGCAATGATTTTGATTATGTGACTGATGATCCGCCTGATGAAAATATCATTCCCCCTTATTATGAGATTGGACAGATCATTGTTCGAATGTTTTTTTAATTTTTTTTCTTGTTAATTTTTGATGGTGTTTATTAATATAATTATTATAATAATGGGAATATTTATATACAATAAGGTGTATTTATATATTACAATAAAAATAGGTTGGAATAAAATATGAATATAAAATTTATTGAAACTAGAAGTTTTTTAAAAATGATAATTGTAATGATCATAGCAACAATTATTGCCATACCCGCCTCATATGTGTTTTTAAATGATGGTACTGGTACTGGAGTTGCAGGGTACACAGTTTCTGGAGTTACTGAGAAAGATACAACCACCCCACCATATATTCCACCTCCAGATGATGATGATGATGATGATGGTGGAGATGTAGTATTTTCATCTGGGAGTAATAATAATGGCGGTGGAGGTGGCGGTAGTGGTAGCAATGGCGGTGACGGTGACGGTGATGGTGATGGTGATGGTGAATTTCCAAAAGCAACACGTATTCTTCCAAACTTTATTGGAAATTGGTATCTTGTCAATGATTCCGAACCACTCGGTTATAATGAATCACAACCACTTGGAAACTTAACAGGCAATATGTTGGGATGTATACAGGTAGAAATTCAAGCAGATGGTTCAACAGTACAGATTGGCGATACAACATGGATGCTTTCATTTAGAGGTAACTATACCAACGATGATGGCGATGATGATCCGATACGTATCCGGACAAAACTTCTGGAAAAACCTGGTCAAGGTAGAAGCGATTTCATTGATTTTGAATCAATAGTAGTTCATTATCTTGATGTTGATTATGATTCAACGGGAAGTTGCAGTGTATCAGGTGATGTATTTACTAGTTTCTTCTTATGGGATGATCCAAATTACCCTGATGATACTAATCCACATGAGTATATTATAGTCGGGCCATGGAATCCAAATCCTTGGGATTAGTAAGAGAAAAAATCAACTCATCTTTTTTTTCTTTTTTTATTTATAAGTTAATCCTTTTAGTATAGTTGAGATGTCCCTACTTTCTATTTTAAATCAAAATGTAGAGAGATTTATAAATATTTAATTGATAAGGATTTGTAATACGAAGTTGAAAATTAAGATGGTACTAGGGAGGAAGTACTGATTTATACTTTGATAAATAGAAAGCTTCTAAAAAATTGTAAAGAGATGTCAATGAGATGAATTTGAAAATGAAACTCCAGAAGGATATCAGTTTTATTCTCCTTCACCCTATGGCCTTATAATAGTAGAAGATGATGCACTCTTTATTAATGGAAGGGAGCAATGTTGTTATTGTTACCCGGAGGATGCTTCAGAGAGGATGATGGCAGTATATTCATTAAATCCAATAGAGGAATATGGTACGTTAGCTGTTCTTAATATTGGTCTTGGTTGTGGTTTAACGTTAGAAAAATGCCTTGAGTTTGATACAAATGTTGACGTTGTAGAAATAAATGAAAAAGTGGTCCTTGCAAATAAAAAAATGACTGATGTACTTGATAATCCAAGGGTGAATTTGATTGTTGATGATGGACTGCATTATCTCAGATATAATAAGAAGAAATATGATTCTATACTCATTGACGTTGAAAATCCAACCGTTGCACATGCTTCAAATCTCTATACTGTTGAAGCATTTCAAATCATAAATAACTCGTTAGCAGAGTATGGAACTTTTTCATTATGGCATTTTGATGGAAGCAACAGATATTTGGATATCTTGTATTATTCGTTAAAAGAAGCGCTTCCTTTTGTTTATCCAAATCCTTTGGTATTTCTTGCTTCAAAACAACCGTTAAATGATGAGGAATATAAACCGTATGGAGAATATGAAATTAATACCATTAATCGAAATACTTTGACAGATGCGTATTTAAATTAAACAAATAGGAATAAAGATATATAATAATATATATCATTTGTAAATCTGGATTCTTGTGAAAATATCTCTTTTCTCTGAATAAATCATAAGGCATATATATTTCAATATATATTACATGATGAGGTGAGGAGGGAATTATGCCTCTTATACGTAAAACGAGGGTTTCTGGAAGGAGTATTGTTTTAGCCATTCCTAGTCAACTTGTTGAAGCCTATGATATAGTTAATGGAGATGAGCTAGAAATAATACCTCTTGGACCAGGAGAGTTTAAGGTAAGAAAACCAAAGTAAGTGCGGTGAGGAGAAGCGTGAATAAAAAACTTGCAATTATTGCAATTGCCTGTACAATTTCAATAATACTTGGAGGGCTAAATAATACTGTATTATTTGGTACTGAATATCTTACAACCAAACCAGGTTACTCCTATACCGTTGGGGAAGCTGTGGCATGGTGGAATTGCAATTGGTCTTATGCAAAAAAAATAACAATAGATCATACAATGGTAGAAGCTGATCAAACAGATTTTCCAGTTCTTCTCTATGAAAGCTTAGATGCTGATCTTGCAACCTATGCACAAGATGATGGTGGAGATATTGTTTTTGTCGATAGTTTTAATCTTACTCAGTATGATCACGAGCTGGAAAAATATGTAAGCTCTACTGGAGAAATGATCGCGTGGGTAGAGATAGCAAGTATTTCTTCCACGGCAGATACAATATTATACATGTATTACGGCAATCCCGATTGTTCAAACCAGTGGAATATTTCAGGAACATGGAATTCAAACTACAAAATGGTGCAGCATCTCAGTGAAACATCGGATCCTCATTATGATTCCACAGCAAATGACAATGACGGAAGCACAAGCGGTAGTGTTACACAAGATACAACTTATGTAGATCACCTTGATGGCTGTGATCATTTTCCTGATGGTACAGGCGTAATAAATTTTGGAAATGCAACAAGTCTTGCACCTTCAGAGATTACCCTTGAAGCATGGGTAAAAGATCCGCCAGTGCATACTTCAGAAAAACCAAAGAACTCTATTTATATCGTTGATAAAAAACATGAGAAGGTAACGTTATCTCATGATAGAACACTCTATGTCAAAAGAACAATAGCTGCTGAATCTGAAACAGAAGTTGTCTTTGTTGCATTATATTCTCCAGGTGTTCTGATACAGGATATGAACGTTGAGGATAGTTCTGTTTTCTCGGGGACATTTAATGCTGGAATGCCATCTTCAAAAGAAGAACAAGATATTGAACAAATACGAAAACAGCTTCCAACAGAGTTACAGCAATTACCGATGCTAGCATATTCCAAACCATTTACCATAGACGATGAGACTTCTGTACAGATGCAGTTCCAAAACATGGGATGGAATCATGTTTTTTCAAATGGGAAAATAAGCTATCTTGTGATATCTAAAGAAGGAAGTTATGATTATGAAGGAACGACGCATTGGCGCCATCCAGTCGTTATGATTGATTGGCTGAATCCATTTTCTCTTTTTAAGGGAATAGCTGATTTTCTATTTGGAAAAGATGTAAAAGACTCTTCAATAGATGCTGAAGATATTATAATTTATGATTACGAAGATTCTGACGACAATGAAGAACACTTGGATATTGCACCTACTTTTGGTAATATTTATGGAGAGATAGAAAACACTGATCTCAGTTTACAAACTGAGTTTGAAAATGGTGTAATCGATAGAGATAGTAACTGGGGTTCTCTTACATGGCCTGATGTAAAAACTATTGCCATTAAAAATGATGGTGGTGCAGGTGGTTTTTCCAATGATGATGGAACAATAACGTGGAATCCAAATGAATATGACCAACCACTCTTGATTACATTTCAGAAACTATGGGTGAAGATTAATGGAAAGTGGCATAAAGAATATATCACACTTCCAGACATTCAAAAAACCCCTTATCTCGACACAGAAGTTACGGATTCCTGGAAGCTTGGATATAGTGGCGTGGCTACTTGTGCTAACTATGAATTCCCGATAGATATCGGTGTACAAGTTAATGCAAATTCAGCTGATACAAACCTGAAAACAATGATAACAACACCAATAAATCTCCAGGATGTAGGCATTGAATATCAACTCTCTATCAACCCTTATTATAAGGATGATGAAGAGAAGAATATCCAATATCTGCGGGTTTATCTCGATCAATTTGATATGTCAAAATATACTGATTATGATATTTCTCAAGCTATGGATGTTACTTCTCAAATTCCGACGATGTATTATACCTTTAGCTTTTTAAATAAGAACAAACAGGAGATAAACACTTTTGATTTTGGTGATATATTTAGTATTGGTAAGGGTAGGTTTGTTAGAATAGAACAAGAAAATACGCCATTAGGGGAGATATATGTACTTAGTATTGGTTGTACATTTGGTGTGCTTTCCTCTGGTAAAAGCCTATTGATTGATCCAACATTTGGTGTAACTGATACTACCGGATTTACTTGGAATAATTTAGCAGTTGGTGCTGATTCTATACTTGGTTTAAATGCAACCTGTACTTATAGTGGTAAAGCAGATAGCATTTCTATAAGTACTGCTAGCGGGTGGGGTGCTGGCGAGGAACTGAAATGTGCACTGTATTATGCTAATAACAATACGTTTCTTGCTGAAACAGAAGAAAGAACCACTGGAGGGACTGGATGGCAGACATTTAACTTTGATTCCAGGCCAAGTCTAATAGGTGGAGATAATTATTGGATATGTGTCTTTAATGATGATGCTTACACGATTAGAAGGAGTGGTATGCTTGGTGGTGCAAACAGATTTCTTACAAATACTGCTTCTACGTATCCTACTTATCCAGACCCCCTGGATGGTTCCCAGGAAAATCGTGATATAGGTATTCATTGTACCTATACTCAAGCTATTGAAGTTGCAGATGAATCACCTGCAGATGAAGCAACTGGTGTCCAAATAAATCCTACGCTTGGTGTAAATGTTACAAATAATTTTGGTAGTTTGATGACTGTTACCTGGCTGAGTGATAGCTCGGGAAGCTGGGAGGTATTTGGAACAAATACATCTGTTCTCAATGAAACAATTAACCAGACCAATAGTGATTTCAGCGGCTATTATAAGACATATAATTGGAGTATCAATATTACTGATGGTACATACTGGTCCAATCATTCGTACAGTTTTCAAACAGGGCATAGCACTTATCCTGAGATAAGTAGTATGTCTCCCTCGAATCAGAGCATGATTGAGACATCACCTGTTACACTCTCAGTCACAGTAAATGATGATGAAGGTCAAGATATGGATATAACAATTTATAATTATGAAACCGGGGCGGTTATAGGAACTAATACTACAGTAAGTGATGGAACCTATTCACAACTATGTGATTGTGGGCCAGGTGTTGGACAATGGTATGTAACAGTTACTGAATCAAATGAAACCGATCATACAAACACTTCTGATTATTACTGGTTTGCAGCAAATAAAACCTGGAGCGATGACTTCATAAAATTACTGTTTATTGATTCCGCTAATTCGCAATATCCTGGTTTAGCGCCCATTTATGTAGGTGATTCTTATGTAAATTTCACCTATTATAGTAACAATACTGCTTCAGGGGGTAACTCCTCAACAACAGGGACCATCCATGCAACAATGTCCGATTCAACTGATGATTATGGCCCAAGTCCACGAATCGTTTTCATCAATGATACCATAGGTTATGCCATTGGTGCAACAGGTTTATTTGGAAAAGCGATGTACTATTTCAAGACAACAGATGCTGGTGAAACCTGGTCATCTGGAACTTCCCTTGGAGGAAGAACAGCCTTTGCTGGTGCGGTATGGTATGACCAATGGACACCAAATATCACTGGTACAAAAATACATGTCGCTAGTACCTATTTTTTTACATTTATGGCTGCCTACAGAATTCAATATGGTTGGTTAGATACAGCTGATGATTCAAAGTCAACATGGATTACAGTTTTTGACCCTACAGTTAGCACACCACCTGATGGGGGTCCAGCGATATGTAAAACAGAAGACGGACGATTATGGGTAGGGGGAATGGGTACGACATGTGCCATCTATTATTCAGATGATGGTTCCACATGGACAGATAAAACACCAGGTAGCCTTTTTGATGATGCCGATGACCATATACAACTTCTTCCACTCCCGGGTGGTAATGTTATGCTTCTTTATCAAGATCAAAGTGCTACTGATATATTATATACAATTTATTATAAAAATAATGACACGTGGAGGGATTTTGATAAAATTGATGATGCATCAGGAGGAGATGCACCATTTGGTGCGAGTATGTACAAATTAACTGGTGATATCTATCTTGCCATACAAAATAATTATATAAATGCAGCTGGAGAGATTGCATTCTGGAAATTCTGGGCATCAAACTACACCTGGTCAACTGAAACAACAATAGCATCAGGAATATATGGGTATGATGCCTCTGTTGTAGTGAGTCAAGGCAATGGCGATATCTACGTCTTCTATTCAGATGCTATTAGCGATGAAGAGGAAGATACCTTAAGTATATATTGTCAGAACTCGACAGATAAAGGATGGACGTGGAGTAGTGCACAAGAAATCGACAATCAAGCACTTGAAGATTTCAAATATACCACGGGGAACTTCATGTCAGACGATCGCATTTTTGCTAGTTGGCATGATGACGATGATAACGATTGGTTTGGAACCAGTGCGAGAAATTATACACTAGATGGTACGAAATCTGGAAATGCCAATCTCACTTCTATTGCCTTAACTAAACCAAATTCATCATACCAATGGAATGGTTTTAATGCAACCTATACGGGAACGGGTAATGTTACCTTTGAAATCCATAATAGTACTGGTGCGATGCTCACCGGTCTTAACGGAGATAATAATGATCTTTCTACGACTTACCTTGAGGATACAATCTATCTGGTAATGCATTTTACAGACAATGCATCAGTTGACTCCTGGAATATTACTTGGACTTCAGATACAACAGCTCCAACTATTGAATTTGTAGATCCAACACCAGCGAACAACACACATAGAAATGATACATGGATAGATGTAAACCTGTCCACAAGTGATGCACAGCAGCATTATGCCTTTGTTGATTTTAACAAGTCACTTGTTGGCTGGTGGCGTATGGATGATGTTAGCAGCAGCGGAGAAGGAGCCACAGTAACAGATCTAAGTAGCTATGGAAATGATGGTACTGCAACAGGTAATGCAAATCAGACAGATAGGGGCTATTATGGGAAAGGATTTGAGTTTGATGGCAATGGAGACTATATTGATCTCCCTGATGTACTTAACTCTCAAAGTAAGGCAACGTTGTCAGCTTGGTTTTATGCAAGAAGCAAAGGAGGAACAGATTTCATTCAACTTGTCGGAGAAGGTGCAAGTGCAGCAGGATATTCTTTAGGCATCAACAATGGCTCCAGCGGGCTTTATTTTGGTGTTGTAACGGGTGCAGTAGAGTATGTAGTAGCCTATCCTAATTCAAACATAAATGTGAATGAGTGGAATCATTTGGTGGGCGTATATGATGGCTCTGCAACAAATGTTAGTTTATATTTGAACGGAAATCTTGTTGCTTCAGCAGTAGCACCTGCAAGTGTAACTGATCCAGCACAAGAGGCTAGCATAGGTTATGATGATGGCGCAATGATTATAATTGGAAGTAGTAAAGATTATTTCAACGGCACAATAGATGAAGTTTTAATCTTCGATCGCTCTTTGAACATTTCAGAAATCCAATCTCTCTACAACGCAACAGCAAATCAATACCAGCACAACTTCACAGGTCTTGTTGATGGTGAATATAACTTTACCGGTTATGCTGTTGATAAAGCAGGAAATAAAAATGAGACATCGATGCGTAATGTGACAATTGATACGATAAAACCTGCGGTAGCATTTGATACGCCACCGACTCCAGAAAATGGATCACAAACTTTAGAATATATAAACATCAGCCTTACTTCTTCTGATACGAATCAGCATTATGCGTTTGTTGATTTTAATGAGTCTCTTGTTGGTTGGTGGCGTATGGATGATGTATCTAGCTCTGGAGAAGGAGCAACAGTCACTGACCTGTCAAGTTACGGAAACGATGGTACAGCAAATGGGAATGCAAACCAAACACAGAATGGA
>SDBT01005503.1_pt1 | contig 21227 bp, 35 predicted proteins | sample 2277101 | NCBI WGS metagenome assembly SDBT01 (sample SAMN10404973, study PRJNA504765) | marine sediment metagenome | isolation source: marine sediment core GS10_PC15, 103 cmbsf | place: Arctic Ocean: Southern Knipovich Ridge | collected 2010
CACATCCCGGACCAAAGCACTAAGATCTGATACCATTAAGTTAAATGAATCAGCTAAGGCGCCCAAAGTATCTGCCGTTACCTGAGCAGTAATTGTAAAATCTCCGTCGGCAGCAGCACTGACGATGCGCAACAATTCTTTAATTTGTCGTTGTATTTTATCTTTGTCTTCGTCTGATGCTATTCTTTTCCTGAAACCTGATTGTAATTTTTCTAATTTGGTCGAGATTTCCGATAAATAACCAACATCAAATTCGGCATACTTTGCTGAAACATCTCCTGACGCTAATTTATTAAAATGATCAGACAGCGTATCAATACTTTTTTGAAGAGGATTGAGCACAACTTTAATTATTATGATAGCCAAGATAATAAGTAATACGCTGATCACTAATGGGAAAATTAAGAATTGAAAAAGCGATGGAGATTTGTCACCTACTTCCATATCAATTTGTAATAAACCGACAATTTCTGAAACCGCGTTTTTGATTGGTGCAAAAGCACTCATATAGGATTTTTCTCCCCTATCATAAGGAGCTTTTAATTCAATATATCCTTTATTGAAGGTGGGATTCATCTCCCCCCATAAATTGAATTCCTGATTTATCACATTCTGATTATTTGACGTGACAACAAAATTCGTAATATTACCCTGCCTCCTGAGTGTTTTCACCGCATCTTTTTCCAATTTGTTAGCAGTACGGATAGCCTGCAAAACGCTTGCAATTTTTAAATAATGTTCATTATTAAAATCGGAAGGATTTCTAATTAAATCAAAACTATCGCCATCAATTTGAATAATGCTTGTGGATACCATCGCAATGAGTTTTTCGTTAATGACTTCCTGAACAGAATCTTTTGCCAGATCGTAATCCCATAAAGCTGATATAAGCAAACCAATGATCACCAATGGAAGAAATATCAATACTATTTTTCTTAAAATTAAGGAAGTCGTTCCTGGCATTCTTTAGTTCCTCTATCAGTTTTCCTTAACAAAGATTACGCTTGAATTCAGCAAATTCTCTGTCTCAAACAAATATATTTGTCCCATCTTATCAGTTTCATATATGCCACGAAAAAAGTATGCCATAGGGGCTGGGATATTTCTCGAAGGTAATCGTACTTTAGAATTCTCAACCTCCACAAAATCCAAAACCTTTTCCACAACAAAACTAATAAGGAAATCAGAAGACTCTACCAGCAATACCATATCAGAATCTTTTTTTTCCTCTGCATTGAGACCCAGTATTTGTTGGATGTCTATCAGGGAAATAATATTTCCTCTTAGATTATATACTCCTAAAACATGAGTCGGAACATTCGGTAAAAAGGTTACTTTAGGAGGTGGTAAGACTTCCCGAACCGTTGACATTTCTATACCAAACAGTTTTCCTGAAACACTAAAAACGGAATACCGAGTGTATTTTTCTTGATTCGCAGATTTCAAATTGCCTAAACCTCAACTAAAGTTTTTACTTTCTCAACTAATTCTTCATCCCGAAAAGGTTTAGGCAAAAAGTCATCAACCCCAACTTCTCTTGCTGATTCAATTAGCTGGGGAGAATCCTTACCGGATAACATAATGACAGGTAGATTTTTTTCAGTCTTTATCGTTTTAAGTACTTCAATACCACTCATATCTGGTAACATCATATCGAGAATTACCAGGTTCGGCTTTTCCTTCTCAATTGTTTCCAAACCTTCTTTTCCGCTAATCGCTGTGATAATGTTATAATCTTCATCTTCCAGGGCAATTTCAATCATTTTTCTAATAACAATACTATCATCAATAATCATCACAGTTTTTCTAGTGCTATCAGAAATAATCTCTTCGTCCGAACTCTCAACTTCGGCTGGTTTTTCTAGTGCAGGTTCAGGCTCTTCAGCTACTGCTGTTTCCGGTTCATCGATGTTTAGATTAAATTCATCCTCCGGAAGTGTCAAATTGTCCGTTTCAGATGCTTGTTCAGTTGTTTTCTGTTCTTCCGGGACGGAAATATCCGGTGTGGTTGTTCCCTTTTCTGCAGTTGATTCATCTAAAGATATGGTTTCTTCTTCCGTTTTTTCCTCAGAATCCAGCGAAAATTCTTCTTTTGATTCCGGAACAGTGTCTTCCTCTTCCTGCTTAGAGGCAGATGCTTCCAGTTGTTCGTCGACTTGAGAGATCACCTCTTCCTCTTCCATCAATAATTCATCTCCGATTGAGGGCACCGTTACATCTTCCGGCTGTTTTTCCGTCTCGGCTCCTGCTTTTGCTTCTTCAGCATTTTCAATTATGGCTTTTGATTCAAGAGAGGCTAAAATTTCTTCAACAGCAGATAAATCTTCCCCTAAAAGAGAAGAAATATCTTCAGCGCTTGTATTTTCGCCAACCAGAAATAACACCTTCCATTGCATATAAGGCATATTTGCATCTTTTACCTTATCATCAATATTGTCGACTTTTTTATAAAATTGATCCACGATCTTCCCCTTCGCTTTTATCGATTATTTGATCCAGCAATCAATATCTCCTCTGCTAAATGCAGATATCCGACCGCTCCGGCAGAAGCAATATCAAAAAGGGCAACTGGTTTACCCTTGCTCGGAGCCTCAGAAATTTTTGAATTTCTTGGAATTACGGTTTCTAAAACCGTATCCTTAAAGCTATATCGGAGTTCCTCAGATATTTCTTGACTTTTTTTTATCCTTTTATCAAACATGGTTATTAAAAAACCCTTGAAATCGAGATCCGGATTATATTTTTGACTGAGTTTTTTTACCGTTCGGATAAATTTACCCAGTGCTTTTAAGGAGTAGTACTCGCATTGAACCGGTATCAGGATAGAATCAGCGGCCGTAATAGCATTTATTGTGAGACTTCCAAGACTGGGAGGGCAATCAATCACAACAAAATCATACACTTCCTTAAAGGGTGTTAACACTTTTTTTAATAAGCTATAATCCATACCATGACGAAAAAATTCTATTTCTTCTTCCTCTTCAAACACATTTGAAGGAACGATATGCAAATCTTCAAGACCAATATCGATTATAGCATCGGTCAGGGGAATATTATCTCTGAAAATCTGATACATCCCACTTTTGATCTGGGTTTCGTTTAACTGAAAACTTGCCGCAACACTACCCTGAGGATCCATATCAATCAGAAGTGTTCTCTGATCGAGGATTGCCAGACTGGCGCCCAGATTTACAGAAGTAGTGGTCTTACCGACACCACCTTTTTGACTTACAACTGCAACAATTTCACCCATTTAACTTTTATATCACTCCTGAGACATTGGAATTTTAACTCTATTTTCTTTTGCACATTGATGTGCTTTTTTATATCCAGCATCTACATGACGAAAGATTCCCATTAAAGGATCATTGGTCAAGACACGATCCAGCCTTGAATCCATCTCATCCGTACCATCAGCAACGATAACCTGCCCTGCATGCTGCGAATATCCAATACCTACTCCGCCACCATGATGAAAAGAAACCCATGAAGCGCCGGAAGCAACATTTAAAAAGCCATTCAGCAGGGGCCAGTCACTAATAACATCGCTACCGTCCTTCATATCTTCGGTTTCTCTGTTTGGAGAAGCAACGCTTCCCGTATCAAGATGATCACGGCCTATCACAACCGGTGCAGATATTTCGCCTTTACGAACCATTGCATTCAATGCCTTACCAAATTTTGCTCTTTCTCCCAGACCCAGCCAGCAAATCCTTGAAGGTAATCCCTGAAATGCTACATGTTTTTGCGCCAGCTGAATCCATCGGATAAGTGATTTATTTTCCGGAAACAACTCGTTTATTAATTCATCGGTTTTGTATATATCATTTTTATCTCCGGAAAGAGCAACCCAACGAAATGGACCTTTCCCTTCACAAAAAAGCGGTCTGATATATGCCGGTACAAAGCCGGGATAATCGAAAGCATTTTGTACACCCTCTTTTTGTGCCTGTGCCCTCAGATTATTACCATAATCAAAAACGACCGCGCCCTCTTTTTGTAAATCCAACATTGCCTGACAATGTTTTGCCATTGATTTAAAAGAGAGCTCTATATATCTTTTCGGCTGATTTTTCCGTAAATCCTGTGCTTCTTCAAAACTTACCTGGTGTGGCACATATCCGTTTAATTCATCATGTGCCGATGTTTGATCTGTCACAATATCCGGAACAACGTTCCGGTCCACCAAATCAGGAAAAACCGTCGCCGCATTTCCAAGAAGACCAACCGAGAGTGCCTCTCTTTTCTCCACTGCACTCCTGCATATACTCAGGGCTTCATCTACATTATCGGTCCACTTATCTAAATAATTGAGTTTAATTCGTCTTTCTATTCTTTTATCATCCACCTCGACGACCAGGGCAACTCCCCCATTCATTGTTACTGCAAGAGGTTGCGCGCCTCCCATACCACCTAATCCCGCGGTCAGAACCAGTTTGCCTGCCAGGTTTTTAGAGGGAAAATCTTCTGCAATGGTTGCAAAAGTCTCATAAGTGCCCTGCAATATTCCCTGAGTCCCGATATATATCCAGCTACCGGCTGTCATTTGCCCGTACATGATTAAGCCTTTTTGTTCCAGTTCCCTGAATTTTTCCCATGTTGCCCAGGCCGGAACTATATTTGAATTAGCTATTAAAACTCTAGGCGCGTGATAAAAAGTTCTGGCGATACCTACTGGTTTGCCTGATTGTACCAATAATGTTTCGTCATTTTCCAATTTTTTTAAGGCTCTGATAATTGCCTTATATGACTCCCAGTTTCTTGCTGCTTTTCCAGACCCACCGTAAACTACAAGATCTTGTGGTTTTTCAGCTATTTCAGGATCCAGGTTATTCATTAACATCCGCATTGCCGCTTCTTGGTGCCAACCTTTGCAGCTGATTGAGGAGCCACGAGGAGCTCGGATAACCTCACTCATGCTATTTCCTGGCAATTATTTGACGCTGAAGATTCATTAAGTACTCTTTATTTTCATGTAAATAGTTATATGAAAAGAGGGAAAAACCGGCAAAACCACCGTCCCTCGTTGCTTCCAGGCGTTTTAAAACCGCCCCCACATCCTGATTGTATGTTGAAATTCCTACGATAATCTTTTCCTTCAGATTCCTATCATTTAGTTGATTTAATATCGAACCAAATTCCTGCCAGTCGGTACGATAGTTCATAATGACAATAAAATCACAAATGTCGTTCCGGAGCCAGCTCAACCAGTCCTGAAAATAGCGGTGTTTTGCTATCACCGGATCCGGTTTAACCGCCACCGATAATTCCAGATCCGGTTGTATATTTTTAATTGTCTTTGAAATTACCTTTAAATAATTACTTAGCGTACGAGTAAGCGATTTTCTGTATTCTCTGTCTGCATAGAGAAATACCTCATACCCCCTTTGTTCCGTATAAACCTGAGCCGACTGATAAATAATCCAGGGATCATAAATATATTCCATCATATACATCGTTCGGCTCACCGGTGTAAAGGAATAGGCCAGACTTGGATACCGGTAGTAATCCAGATGTATTCCGTCCAAATCATAATATTCCGATATTTCGCGCAAGATATTTAATAAATCATCTTGCACCGTCGGAACTTTAGGATCTAAAAAAAAGCCTTCATGACCTTGCCGCCTCAGACTTTTATAATCCGGAAAATCGCCATCTCTAAGTACATAATCGGAATGTTTATTTAGAATATGATTTTTATTCTCAGGAAACTGATCACCTGCCCATACATAGAACATATTCACCCAGGCATGAATACGTATGCCGGAATGACCAGATTTTTTAGTAACATATTCCAGCGGATCAAAATCATCTTCAACACTGGCTGCCTTTGGTTCCCATTGACTGTTGTAATAAGTATAACCGAGAGCACGGACTTGGAAGTAGATATCACTAATGTTTAACTCAATCGCCGTTGATAAAATTCTATCGACATCCGATTTTGTTGTCACGGCATATCGGACCACCCACAGAGCTGAGCGTTTCCCGTGGACAGGATTTCCGATTAAAAAATGAGGACTCAGGTACAACAGGACCACTAAAAAAAGACGCATAATATCCTGTTTATTTTTAATTAATCCTTAAAATATATAAAACCCTAAGTTATATTGCAAGATTTACATCAGGGCCAAGTATTTATTATTCAATATGTTGTCAAAATTAATTTCAAGAATTTCAGCAAATAATAATTGCAATAATCGTTTAAAATGATTTCTCGCAAAGACGCAACGAACCAGTAGCAATAGCAATAAAAAAGGGTAACCTCCTGGTTACCCTTTTTACATTTGTTATTTTTGATAAAAAAAAAGGCGGTTCAATGACCGCCTTTTATATTATTCTTTTTTTTCCTCATCAGGTTCGGGCTCTTCCGTTTTTACCTCTTCGCTTTCTTCCTTTACTTCTTCGGGAGCTGGTTTCTCCTCCTCAACCTCTTTCGGTTCCTCAGCTGGTTTTTCCTCCACAACCTGTTTCGATTCTTCAGCTGGCGTCTCTTCTTTAACCTTATCTGGTCCCTCGACTAATTTTTCATTTTCATCTGCCTGAACATCTTCACTTTCAACTTTCTTTGTATCTACTGATTTAATATCATTTTCAACAGATTTTTCTTCTTTTTTCTTTTGTTTCTTTTTCTTTTCCGGTTTGCTTGTATCGGCTAGTGTTTCGAAACCAACGAGTTGAAGAATCGCCATATGAGCGCCATCACCCTGTCTGCGGCCTAACTTAATCACCCGGGTGTATCCACCCTGACGCTCAGTATATGCAGGCGCGATTTCATCAAATAGAGTTTTAATTGTTTCTTTTTGACGCAAAAAACTGAATGCTAACCTTCTATGATGAGTATCCCCTTTTTTCGCATAGGTAATCAGTCGTTCTATTGTCACCCGAGCCTCTTTGGCCTTCGCTGTGGTTGTTCTGATTTCTTTATATTCAAACAACTGATTAGCCAAATTTCGAATCAGAGCTTTTCTGTGGCTTGCTGTTCTGTTTAATTTCCGCCCTTTTATTCTGTGTCGCATATTAATCCTCTTTTCAAAAAGCAGTCTTACTTATCATCACTTTTCAAATATTTCTCAATATTCATACCGAAATGAAGGCCGCGTTCTTCAAGTATTTTATTTAGTTCTGTCAGAGATTTACGTCCAAAATTTCGAAAACGTAACATTTCCTGTTCATCACGATGTACCAGATCACCAATAGTTTTTATATTTGCCGCTTTCAAACAATTATGCGATCTGACAGAGAGTTCCAATTCATCCACACTCATCTTAAGCAGTTTTTTAATCCGCAGCATTTCTTCATCGATTTCACTGGTTTCCTCTTCTTCGGGCTCGATGTCAAAATTAATAAATAACTGAATATGATCTTTAAGAATTTTTCCACTGTATGTGAGCGCATCATCCGGTGTAATGCTTCCGTCAGTCTCAATTTCCAGAATCAATTTTTCAAAATCTGTTCGTTGTCCAACCCGTGTATCTTCAATCAGATATTTAACATTTACTATAGGTGAAAAAACTGCATCAATAGGTATTAAACCAATTGGTTGATCCAGTACTTTATTTTCTTCAGCTGTCACATAACCACGGCCTTTACCAATTCTAAGTTCCATCTCAAAATTTGTTTCTTCACTTAGAGTGGCCAGGACAAGATCAGGATTCAAAACCTCAAACTCAGAGGTAAATTTCTGAATATCACCGGCGGTTAACGTTCCGGCACCCTGAACTTGTACATTGACTTTTTCGACTTTTTTATTGAGCAGTTTCAGACGAACCTGTTTTAGGTTCAATATCATTTCTGCTACATCTTCATAAACACCCGGTATCGTCGAAAATTCGTGCTGAATACCATCGATACGAAGCGCTGTTATTGCTGCTCCATGCAGTGAAGATACCAATACTCTGCGAAACATATTACCAATTGTAACACCAAACCCCTTTTCAAGAGGGTATACATAGAACCGACCGAATGTATTTGTGTAGTTTTGTTCATCTAATTCAATTCGGTCCGGCATCTGATAATTGGTCCAGCTCATCAAATTTCCTATCTCTTTTATTTTATAAGTTTTGTTTACTTTGAATATAATTCTACAATCAGGTTTTCCTGAACCTGAATGGGAATATCATTCCGATTCGGCCAATCCACGAATGTTCCCTCGATCTGAGCTTTCTCGAGTTTCAACCAGGGATACATCTCTTCATCGCGTACCTTACGCATTGAATCATGAAGTACCAATAATTTTTTGCTTTTATCTTTTACAGAAATTATATCACCGGGTCTTAATAAATAGGAAGGTATATCAACCAACTGCCCATTGACCGTAAAGTGACGATGTCTAACCAGTTGTCTTGCCTGTTTCCTTGATTGTGCAAATCCCAGACGATAAATGGTATTATCCAACCGGCTTTCCAGAAGACGCAATAAATTTTCTCCTGTTACACCTTTCAATTGATCTGCTTTGGCAAAATAATTACGGAATTGTTTTTCCAAAATCCCATATATTCTGCGTACCTTCTGTTTTTCCCTCAGCTGAATACCATACTCGGATAATTTTATTCTCTGTGAAACTCCATGCTGACCCGGTGCATAACTCTTTTTCTCAAACGAGCATTTTATCGCAACGCATCGGCTTCCTTTAAGGAAGAGTTTTTCGCCTTCTCTTCTACATAATTTACAAACTGGTCCTGTATAACGTGCCATTCAAATTACTCCATCTTTATTATTACACGCGTCGTCTTTTTGGTGGACGACATCCATTGTGGGGAATCGGGGTCACATCCTTTATCGATAATATCTCCAAACCTGCTGCCTGAAGTGAACGAATTGCCGCCTCACGGCCTGCTCCCGGTCCTTTTACTTCAATATCTACACGCATCAATCCAAGATCCATTGCTTCTTTTGCAGCCCCTTCTGCTGCTTTCTGTGCGGCGAAGGGAGTATTTTTACGTGAACCTTTAAAGCCTGACCGGCCTGCAGATGCCCAGGAAATAGTATTTCCGTAAGTATCTGTTAGCGTGACGATTGTATTATTAAATGTGGCCTTTATATGGGCCTTACCATGAGATTCAACTTTTTCTTTTTTCTTTGTTTTTCTTCGCGCTTTTGGTTCTGCCAAAATCTTCCTCCTGCTTTCCTATTAATTTACTTTTTAGAACTAATTAAGCGTTTCCGTCCTTTTCGGGTTCTGGCATTTGTTTTAGTTCTCTGTCCGTGACAGGGTAGACCACGGCGATGACGGTATCCTCTGTAACTACTGATATCCATCAACCGTTTTATGTTCATATTAGTCTCTGCCTTTAGCGCACCCTCAACTTTAAAAACTGTTTGAATAATTGTTCGAATTGCTTTTACCTGTTCATCCGACAGTTTATTGACCCGAATATTTTCGTCAACTTTTGCTTCCGCACAGATATTTTGCGCGCTCGTTTTACCAATTCCATATATATAAGTCAACGCGATTACTACCCGTTTGTTTTTTGGTAAATCAATTCCTGCTATACGTGCCAAGATCGCCTCCTCTTTTTATCCCTGTCGTTGTTTGTGTTTTGGATTTTTACTACAAATAACTCTTACCACACCCCGACGGCGGATAATCTTGCACCCTTCACAAATCTTTTTAACCGATGTCTGAACTTTCATTTTCTATTCCTTGAATTATCAAAAATACTTACTTATAACGATAAATAATTCGACCGCGTGATAAATCATAAGGTGACAATTCCAAACTGACCTTATCACCGGGTAATATTTTTATAAAATGCATTCTCATTTTTCCGGAGATATGAGCCAGAACTTCATGACCATTTTCCAATACAACGATAAACGTAGCATTTGGTAATGTTTCTTTAATTACACCATCAATTTTTATGGCTTCTTCTTTTGCCAATTTTTCTCCATTTTCTATTTAGATAAGATATCGGGTCCATTATTCGTTATAGCAACCGAATGTTCAAAATGTGCTGAAGGAAGTCCGTCGGATGTTTTAACCGTCCATTCATCAGCAGCAAAATATACTTCATAACCTCCCATATTTACCATCGGTTCTATAGCCAGAACCATTCCGGTTCTTAATTTGACTCCCATTCTGGGTTTTCCATAATTTGGTACCTGAGGATCTTCGTGCGGTTTCCTGCCTACCCCATGACCGACAAGATCGCGAACCACATTAAAATCGTTCTTCTCAACATGCTGTTGAATGGCATTCCCGATATCTCCCACACAATTATCAGCCACCAACTGCTCTATACCCAGGTAGAGACTTTCTTCTGTAACCGTCAAAAGTTTCTCAGTCCTCTTATCAACCGATCCCGCTTGGAAGGTATAAGCGGCATCTCCAAAAAACCCGCCCAATTCAACACCAATATCAATTCCGACAATCTCCCCTTCTTTAAGTTTTCTTTTAAAAGAAGGTATACCATGTACAACTTCTTCCTGAACCGAGACACACGCGCTCGCCGGAAACCCATAAAGTCCTTTAAAAGCCGGTCTGGCTTTTTTGTTCAGGATAAAATTTTCAATTTCTTTATCAATCTCACCTGTTGAAATGCCTGGTTTTATATAACTCTTTATAAAGTTCAGCGTTTCTAAAACAATCTTGTTACTTTCTCTGATTCGTTCAATTTCATCAGGATTTTTTATATAAATCATTTACTTCTTTATTAACCTCTGCGGCCTCTGATTTTTCCGGATTTCATAAAACCATCATAATGGCGCATAAACAGATGAGATTCCACCTGTTGTAAGAAATCTAAGGCGACGCCAACAATAATAAGTAATCCTGTCCCTCCAAAAAACGAAGCCAGATTATACGGTATTTTGAAATACTTCGCTAAAAACGCCGGTACAATGGCCACAAGGGCCAAAAATATAGATCCTGGTAAGGTTATTCTGGTCAGGATATTATCAAGATATTCGGAGGTTTTCTTCCCAGGACGTACACCCGGAATAAAACCACCCTGTTTTTTCAAATTATCTGCAACATCAACCGGATTTAGTGCAATAGCGGTATAAAAATAAGTAAAAAACACGACCATTAACCCATAGAGGATCCAATAGAACCAGGAATCATACGAGAATAACCTCTGGACGCTGTCCATTAATTCGCTTTCTGGAAAAAAGGTAATAACCGTGCTGGGGACAAACATAATTGCCTGAGCAAAGATAATCGGCATAACACCTGCCGTATTCACACGCATTGGAAAGTGCGTGTTTACGCCACCATATACTTTTCTCCCTATTACACGTTTTGCATATTGTATTGGGATTCGCCGCGTTCCCTGAGTTATCAAAACTATCACGGCGATAATTCCCATGGCCAGAGCTAATAAGAGAATCTCAGATAGCAGACCACGCTGACCGCTGGAAAATTGTGTATACTCTTCCAAAAGCGCGCTGGGCAATCTTGAAATTATTCCAATAAATATGATGAGCGAAATACCGTTTCCGATGCCCCGGTCATCAATCTGTTCACCCAACCACATTATCAGCATCGTACCGGTTGACATGGATAACATTGTAGTCACGATAAATCCGATACCAGGATCAGGAACGGCCCGTAAACCATTTGCGAGCTGAATGTTCTGCAAGAAAATTGAGACACCATATGCCTGCATAGCAGAGATAAACAAGGTTCCGTACCGGGTATATTGTGTAATTTTTTTTCTGCCTTCTTCACCCTCTTTCTGAAGTTTCTGAAAGAAAGGTATGACAGAACCTAACAATTGTATAATAATTGAGGCACTGATATAAGGCATTATCCCCAGTCCGAAAACGGCAGCCCGTCCAAAAGCACCACCGGCAAAAAGATCATATAGGCCGAACAGTGTACCCTGCAATTGCCGGAAACCTTCTGCCAATACAGCGGTATCGATACCGGGCGTAACTACTAATGTACCGATTCTTTGAATACCCAGAATCATCAAGGTAAAAAGAATCCTCTTTCTGAGCTCTGAAATTTTAAATACATTTCTAAGGGTATTGAATATCATGATCATGATAGAGTGACGCTGCCTCCCTGTTTTTCAATTTTTTCCTGTGCAGTTTTACTAACAGCATCGACTTTTATGGTTACTTTAGACTTCAATTCACCATTACCGAGCAATTTCACAGGGACGCGTTTTTTTCTGATTAAACCATTCTCAAATAACACATCAGGTGTAATGTTTTCTTTTTTCTTAATTTTTTCCAGATCTTCCACATTGACAACCTGAAATTCTTTTTTATGAATATTGGCAAATCCAAATTTAGGTAACCGTCTCTGCAGAGGCATCTGACCACCTTCAAACCAGCTGCGTTTTTTTGAACCAGATCTGGATAAGTACCCCTTATTTCCGCGTCCGGCTGTTACACCAAGACCAGAACCTTCACCACGTCCAACACGTTTTCTGTTCTTCCGGGCACCTTTTGCGTGCTTTAAATTGCTTAAATCCATTCTATCCTCTATTTCACTTCTTCTACACGTAGCAAATGTTTTACTTTATTGGTCATACCCAGGATTTGAGGTGTTGCTTCATGTGTCACCGTATCGTGCATTCGGTGTAATCCAAGGGCTTTGATTGTACGTTTTTGACCTATTGGTCTGTGAATGATACTACGAATTTGGGTAATTTTTATTTTAGAATATTTTTTCTGTGCCATTTTATATACCTTGATCTAACTAATTTCTCCGTTTAATAACTCAGGTACTGAAATTCCTCTTTTTTTGGCCTGTGAGTGTGCATCCATTAATGAGGTTAAAGCATTAAAAGTTGCTTTAACGACATTATGAGGATTTGATGAGCCAAGAGATTTTGTCAATATATCCTGAATTCCTACCGCTTCGCATATCGCCCGCACCGGCCCACCGGCAATTACACCTGTACCGGGAGAAGCAGGTTTCAACATTACACGTCCCGCGCCATATTTTGACACGATTGGATGTGGAATTGTCCCACCAATAAGGGGGATCCGGAAAACATTTTTCTTCGCTTTTTCGGTTCCTTTGGCAATCGCACCGGTTACCTCTCTCGCTTTACCTAAACCTATGCCGACATGGCCACTTCCATCTCCAACGACCACGATGGCATTAAAAGAGAATCGCCGACCTCCCTTTACTACTTTCGCCACGCGATTAATGTGAACAACTTTTTCTTTCAGATCTAATTCAGCAGGATTAATTTTTTCCACCAAACTTGCACTCCTTTATTTAGAATTTTAATCCACCTTCTCGCGCACCATCAGCAAAGGCTTTAATACGTCCGTGATACAAATAGCCATTTCGGTCAAAAATGACCTCTTTTATCTTACTGTTTACTGCTAAAGATCCCAATGATTTACCAACTTCCCGACTTGCATCGACCTTGCTTTTGGCATCTTTAATATTTTTGGGCAATTTTTTCCCGACATTTGAAGCCGATAGAATGATCTTTTTGTGATCATCATCTACCAGCTGGCCATAAATGTATTTCAGGCTTCGAAATACAACCAGCCGCGGCCTCTCTTTTGTTCCATACATACTTACTTTTGCTTTTCGCATCTTAAAAATATCCTTAATGTTTTAAACTATGCGCCTGTCTTACCTGCTTTTCTTCGCACATATTCACCTGAATAGCGAATCCCTTTGCCTTTATACGGCTCCGGTTTTCTAAAGCTTCGGATCTTTGCGGCAATCATTCCTACCAGTTCTTTATCTGCACCCTGGACAACGATCTCGGTGGGAGCTGGAACAGAAGTCTGAACCGTTTCAGGAAAACTCATCACAATTGAATGAGAATAACCCAACGTCAACATCAGATTTTTGCCCTTCATCTCTGCTTTATAACCGACCCCGAGTATCTCCAATTTCCGGGTAAAACCTGTAGATACACCCTCCACCATATTGGCGATGAGAGAACGTGTCAAACCATGCAGCGATCTGTGTTCTTTGCTATCACTTGGTCTGTTCACAGTAATTTTATTATCCTCGATTTTTATCTCCATCTGACTACTCAACTGAGAGCCTAATTCACCCTGGGGTCCTTTACAAGTCAGATAATTATTTTTTAAGTTTACTTCAATCTTTTCAGGTATTGAAACCGGTAATTTTCCTATCCGTGACAATTCACTATCTCCTTTTGCCTATAATTACCACACGTAGCATAACACTTCACCGCCAACATTTGTCCGGGCAGCTTCCTGTGAAGTCATTACACCTTTAGGTGTGGTTAAAATTGCAATTCCAAGGTTATTACGCACCCGGGGCAGACTTGCTACATCAACATATTTTCTTCTTCCGGGTGTGCTTTCTTTTTTTATTGTGTTGAGGATTGGTATTCCTTCCGCGTCATATTTTAGCCAGATACGCAATAATCCTTGTTTGTTATCGTCAATAAGAATAAATCGTTTAACAAATCCCTGCTTGTAAAGAACGCGTGTGATTTGACGTTTTATTTTTGAGGCAGGTACATCCACATACTTAAATCCTGCTCTACTGCCGTTTCTTATAACTGTTAAATAATCTGCAATCGGGTCGCTAACAGACATTATTTTTCTGCTCCTTTTTTTCTACCAGCTTGCTTTAGTGATACCGGGTATTTCACCCATCAGAGCTAATTCTCTGAAACAAATACGGCAAAGACCAAATTTACGAAGGTATCCACGCGGTCTTCCGCATCGTTTACAACGATGATAATCCCGAACAGCGAATCTTTTTTTCCGATTCGCTTTTATAATTAAACTTTTTTTAGCCAAAGTTCACCTCAATCTGTTATTTCTTGTTTTTGAAATGGCATTCCGAATGATTTTAATAACTCAAATGCTTCTTCGTCAGAATTAGCACTGGTTACAATTGTCACATCCAAACCACGGATTCTGTCAATCTTATCCACATTGACTTCCGGGAAAATTATCTGTTCTTTAACACCCATCGAATAATTTCCCCTGCCATCAAAAGAGTTATCAGACAGACCTCTAAAATCCCTGATTCGCGGAATGGAAATTGAAATAAAACGGTCTAAAAATTCATACATTTTTTTACGTCGGAGGGTAATTTTACATCCGATCTCCATCCCGGCACGCAACTTGAAATTAGAAATTGCCTTCTTCGCTTTTGTTTTAGCCGGTATTTGCCCTGCTATAACCGTAAGATCGTTCATTGCATTTTCTAAGAGCTTGGGATCCTGTTTACCATCCCCAACACCCATATTTAATGAAATCTTTGTCAATTTGGGTACCTGGTGGATATTTTTATACCCGAATTTTTTCATTAAATGGGGTATTATTTCTTTTTTGTATTTGACCTGAGCCCTTGGTTCATATTCAGCCATTAAAAACCTCTTCTATCTTAACTTCTAAGCATTTCACCACTTTTTTTACTAATCCGAACTTTTGTTCCATCTTCCAGAAATTTATATCCCACCCGAGTCGGTTCGTTAGTCTTGGGATCGATCACCATGACATTAGAAACGTGAATTGTTGATTCTTTCTCAATAATTCCACCCTGAGGATTTTTCTGAGAAGGTTTTGTATGTTTCTTGATTATATTAACCCCCTCAACAATTAATCGCTTTTGATCCGGGAAAACTTTTAACACTTTTCCGGTTTTTCCACTATATTTGCCTGTTAATATTTTTACCGTATCATTTTTTACTACGTGCATTGTAACCTTCCTGATTTATAATACTTCGGGTGCTAAAGAAACTATTTTCATAAATTCTTTTTCCCGTAATTCCCGGGCTACCGGTCCAAAAATACGTGTACCTAGTGGTTCGTTCTGATTATCAATCAGTACAGCCGCATTTTCATCAAAACGTATATAAGAGCCATCATCTCTTCTAATCTCTTTAGCTGTTCTCACAATAACCGCGCGTGAAACTTCGCCTTTTTTTACAGCACCGCCAGGTATGGCGTTTTTTACCGTCACAACAATAATATCACCGACTGAGCCATACCTTTTTTTCGATCCACCAAGCAATCGGATACACATAATACTTTTTGCTCCTGAGTTATCTGCAACCGCCAATTTGGTATATTCCTGTATCATTTCATAATCCTTCGATAGATTTAATTACTTCCTCTTCTCAATGATCTCAACCAGGCGCCAGCGTTTTCTTCTACTTAATGGTCGTATTTCCATTACTTTGACTGTATCACCTTCATGACATTCATTTCTGTCATCATGAGTCATAAATTTAGTCGTTCTTGTGATGTATTTACCATAAACCGGATGTTTGATCCGGCGTTTTACCGCAACGGTAATCGTTTTATCCATTTTATCACTGACAACTACTCCAACTCTGGTCTTTCTTTTACCTCGGTTATTTTTCATTTCTTTTCCATCACTTTTCTTCGACTTTTATTTTTCGAATACCATTTTTGTGCTCATGAATCAGGGTCATAATGCGTGCAATATCCCTGCGAACTATTCTGATGCGTAAAGGATTTGTAATCTGGTGGGTTGCTTTTTGAAGCTGGAGATTTTCCATCTCGCCTTGTAATTCCACCAGCTTTGCTTCCAGTTCGTCGGGCGCTAAATTTAATACTTCATTTCTGCTCTTCATGGTCGTTCCTTCTTATCTCTCTCGAACAACAAATCTAGTTTTCATCGGTAGTTTATGGGAAGCCAGACGCATAGCCTCTTTTGCCGTCGACTCATCAACCCCTTCGATCTCGAACATAATTCGGCCGGGTCTTACAACGGCAACCCAGTGTTCAGGCGCCCCTTTACCTTTACCCATTCTTGTTTCAGCAGGTTTTTGGGTAACAGGCTTATCTGGAAACAACCGGATCCAAACCTTGCCACCTCTTTTAATATATCGTGTCATCGCTATACGGGCAGCCTCTATCTGCCGGCTTGTTATCCAGCCAGACTCCAGCGCTTTTAACCCATAACGACCGAAGGCAACATAATTACCCCTTTGAGCGTTACCCTTCATGTGACCACGTTGTTTTTTTCTATACTTTACACGTTTAGGCATTAACATGACTTACAACTCCCTTATCTTTTACCGATCACTTCACCGTTACAAATCCAGACCTTTACCCCTATGCAGCCATAAGTTGTATGTGACGTATAAGTGGCATAATCAATATCCGCCCGAAGGGTGTGAAGAGGAATTCTTCCTTGTTTATACTCTTCCTTACGAGCCATTTCGGCACCACCAAGCCTTCCGGAACAAGCTATTTTGATTCCCTGAGCTCCCAATCTCATCGTGGAGGTTATCGACTTTTTCATAGCCCGGCGAAAACTAATTTTGCTTTGCAACTGTTTAGCGATATTTTGGGCAACAAGATATGCATCGAGCTCGGGACGTTTTATTTCAGAGATATTTATCTGAACATCTTTACCCGAAATAGTCTTTAACTCTTCGCGTAACTTATCGACCTCAGAACCTCGTTTGCCGATGACAATACCAGGACGTGCGGTATGCACATTTAAAATGATTTTTTTAGCCGTCCGCTCAATATTTATCTTTGATACAGCGGCATTCTCTAAACGGCTACGGACATATTTCCTGATCTTTAAGTCTTCCTGCAATTTGTCCGAGAAATTCTTTTCATCAAACCAGCTGCTATTCCAGGTTTTGATGATACCTAAGCGTAATCCAATCGGATGTGTTTTTTGACCCAAATCAAACTCCTACTTGCTGTCTTCTACAACGATAGTTAAATGAGCAGTGCGCTTTCTAATTTTGCCCGCTCTTCCCATTGACATTGGCCTGAAACGTTTAAGTGTCGGCCCGTGATCAACCGAGGCCCGGGTGATATAAATTTCATTCAGGTCAAGTCGCTGACCCTCTTCAATATTTCCTAAATTTGCCACGGCAGACTGAATTGCCTTCTCAATCGGCTCGGTTGCAATCTTCTGAGTAAAATGTAAAGTATTTAAGGCGTCATTTACTGTAAGACCTTTAATCAGGTCCAGAACACGGCTGATCTTACGTGGTGACATTCTAATATATTTTGCTCGCGCCCTTGCTTGCATGATTCTTCTCCAATCGTTTACTTGATTCGACTTAATCTCTCAGCCAACTTACCGCCGTGTCCCCTAAATGTTCTGGTCGGAGAAAATTCACCCAATTTGTGTCCTACCATATTTTCACTGATATAAATGGGAATAAATTTTATTCCATTATGGACGGCAATTGTATGTCCGACAAAATCCGGCGGAATAGTTGACCGGCGTGACCAGGTCTTTACAACTGTTTTTTTGTTTTCCGCGTTCATTGCTTCGATTTTTTTTACAAGGCTTTCGTCTATAAAAGGGCCTTTTTTAATTGAGCGTGCCATTCTTACTCCCTACTTCCGTTTTTTAACTATTACTGCATCTGACGACTTCTTTTTCTTCCGCGTCTTGAGACCTTTTGCAAGTTGTCCCCAGGGTGATACAGGATGTCGGCCACCTGAAGTTTTGCCTTCTCCACCACCCATCGGGTGATCGACCGGATTCATGGCAACTCCACGAACGTGAGGACGGCGCCCCAACCACCGGGAACGACCGGCTTTTCCAATTGAAATGTTAAAGTGGTCAACATTGGAAACCTGACCCAGTGTTGCATAACATTTTAATGATACTTTTCTAACTTCACCTGAAGGCAGTTTTAACATAGCCCACTTGCCTTCTTTTGCCATTAACTGAACTGCTGTCCCGGCACTTCTTGCCAATTGCCCACCTTTTTTTTCACGAATCTCAATATTATGGACCGATACACCTACCGGTATTTTTTCAAGCGGAAGAGCATTTCCAGGCTGCAGTTTTACTTTTTCACCGGATTCAACCATATCATCGACTTTTAACCCGTCCGGAGCGAGAATATACTTTTTCTCACCATCTGCATAATATAAAAGTGCGATACGTGCCGTTCTGTTTGGATCATATTCGATCGCCGCAACTCTGGCTGGAATATTCCTTTTACCACGTTTAAAATCTATTTCTCTATATCTTCTTTTATTACCACCACCACGATGCCGTGAAGTCACACAACCCATATTGTTACGACCACCACTTTTTTTCAATCCACGCGTCAATTTTTTTTCAGGTTTAGATTTTGTAACCTGTTCAAAAGTACTGACAGTCTTGAATCGTTGTCCTGGTGTGATTGCTTTAAATGATTTAATTCCCATTTTAACCTCAAACCCTTGGATTATGCATTTTCGAACAGATCTATCTTGTCACCTTCTGCAAGCGTGACAATAGCCTTTTTCCAGTCAGGACGCCGACCATGAAATCTACCTGCCCTGGTCATCTGTTGACGCACCTTACCCCGGACTATCATAGTCTGGATTTTTGTGATCTTGACTTCAAATCGCTTTTCTATTTCTTTTCGAATTTCAATTTTATTAGCCTCACGGTCTACTTCAAAGGCGAATTTATTTGCTTCATCTTGCAGTTTCGCAATTTTCTCTGTGTATAATGGCCTGATTAAAATTTTTAGTTTCCTCATCCTGCAAGCACCTCATTAATTTTAGTAAGGGCTCCTTCCTGTACTATAATTTTTTCCGCCCTCAATACATCATAGGTCGAGAATGCGACAGATTCTTTTACAGATACTCTGTGAAGATTTGTCGTAGACGCATTTAAATGTGCCTCATGAGCAGCAGTCAATAAGAGGACAGAAGATTTGTCAAGATTAAGCGCTTCAATAAATTCCACCATTTTTCTCGTTTTCGGCTCATCGAAGGAGAAATTCTCAACCACAATAATTTTTTCGTCTCTGGCTTTATAACTTAAAGCCGATTTTCTGGCCAGTTTTTTCACCTTTTTATTTATTCCGACCGTATAGTCATGGGGAGTGGGGCCAAACACTCTACCTCCACCGACATGATGAGGTGCACGAATCGTCCCCTGCCTGGCGCGACCTGTTCCCTTCTGACGAAATGGTTTTCTACCACCTCCGCGTACTTCAGATCTGGATTTTGTTTTATGTGTTCCCTGGCGATTATTTGCGCGCACCGAACGAACATCCAACCAGATCGAATGATCATGAGGTTCTACTTTAAATACCTTATCTGACAAATCAGCCGTTCGACCGGTCTGCTTCCCTTTTATATCAATAACATTCAGTTTCATAATTAAAAACCTATATCACTTAAACTTTTTTAATTTCAACTAATGAATTTGGACCACCTGGTACCGGACCCTTAACAAAAATGAGATTACGCTCTGTATCTATTTTAACTATTTCTACTAAAGGAATCGTAACACGATTGTTTCCCATTCTGCCGCCCATCTTCATGTTTTTATAGACACGGGATGGATCTGAACTTTGCCCAATAGACCCGGGGGCACGCGCTCTGTCTGATTGACCATGGGTTTTTTGCCCACCATGGAAACCATGTCTTTTCATTACACCCTGAAAACCACGGCCTTTAGCATAGCCCGAAACCACTACCTCTTCACCTTCTTTAAACATGTCCACCTTTAGCTCATCCCCAATTTTGACATCTTCGCTCAACGGTAAGTCAAACTCACGAAGGTATTTAAGTGGTTTCAAATCAGCCTTTTTTAAATGTCCAACGACCGGTTTATTTGCATGTTTTTCTTTCAGTTCCACATAACCGATCTGGACCGCACGATATCCATCTATATCTGCTTTTTTAATCTGGGAAACATAGCACGGCCCTGCGTTAATAACCGTGACGGGTATAGATCTCCCCGTATCATCAAACACCTGGGTCATACGTATTTTTTTACCTAATAAGCCACTCATTTATTTCTCCAAAAAATCAGGTTTTAATCTCTACATCAACACCTGAGGGTAGTTCCAATTTCATTAACGCATCAATTGTCTTATTCGTCGCATTTAAAATATCGATCATTCTTTTATGAATCCGTGTTTCAAACTGTTCGCGCGACTTTTTATCGACATGAGGAGATCGCAGGACAGTATATACTGTACGCTCTGTTGGCAGCGGAATTGGTCCCGATATAATCGCTCCGGTCGCTTTTGCAGTTTTAATAATCTTATCCGTTGATTTATCAATCAGGTTATGATCATATGCCTTTAACCGTATTCTAATATTTTGGTCTGCCACTGCTATTCTCCATCAATTTTTAATTATACTGTAGGGGCGATCGGCCCGATCGCCCCTACATAATTATTAATTATTCAACTATTTCAGTTACAACACCGGCGCCAACTGTTCTGCCACCTTCGCGGATAGCAAAACGCAACTCTGTCTCCATCGCGATCTCTTTATGTAATTCAACATCCATCGTGATGTTGTCACCAGGCATAACCATCTCTACGCCCTCCGGTAACTGGATCGAGCCGGTTACA